>Ga0316605_10000044_pt1 | contig 191788 bp, 178 predicted proteins | sample OWC_soil_day20_n_FD_207666 | JGI IMG/M metagenome (GOLD analysis project Ga0316605, IMG submission 207666) | Wetland soil microbial communities from Old Woman Creek delta, Ohio, United States - OWC_soil_day20_noCT | ecosystem: Environmental > Terrestrial > Soil > Wetlands | place: USA: Ohio...
ATGGCAATCTCGTCAAACGGGTTCATGCTCATCTTGACGTTGGCCAGGTCTACGCCCGATCCGTCCGCCTTCACCCGTACCTTCACGTTGTAATCAATCACCCGCTTCACGGGAACCAGAATCTTCATGGAATTTCCTTTTCGAACACGAATCCCCCTGCCGGCAAAGGCATGACGACAGGGGGGTTGCGGATTACTCGATGGCGAGTACGGAGTTGGCGTGCTGACGCAGCACGTACTTCTGGATCTTGCCGGTGGAGGTCTTGGGCAGTTCGCCAAACACCACCTGCTTGGGCACCTTGAAGCGCGCCAGGTGGGCACGGCAGTGCTCGATGATCTCGACCTCGCTGCAAGCCGCATCGGCCTTCAGCTCGACGAAGGCCGCCGGCACCTCACCCCACTTCTCGTCGGGCTTGGCCACGACGGCAGCGGCAACCACCGCCGGGTGACGGTAGAGCACATCCTCGACTTCCAGCGACGAGATGTTTTCGCCGCCGGAGATGATGATGTCCTTGGAGCGATCCTTGATCTTGACGTAGCCGTCGCTATGCACGACCGCCAGGTCGCCGGTGTGGAACCAGCCGCCTTCGAAGGCTTCCGCCGTCGCGTTCGGATTCTTGAGATAACCCTTCATGACCAGATTGCCGCGGAACATGATTTCGCCCATCGTCTCGCCATCCCAGGGCACCGGCTGCATGGAGACCGTATCGCGGACTTCGATGCCTTCCTGCATGTGGTAACGCACGCCCTGGCGGCCATTGCGGGCTGCGCGCAGGTCGATCGGCAGGCGATCCCACTCGGGATGCTTGGCACAGACGGCGGCCGGGCCGTAGGTTTCGGTCAGGCCGTAAACGTGGGTGATGTTGAAGCCCATCTTCTCGCAGCCTTCGATGATGGCAGCGGGAGGGGCAGCACCGGCGATGAGGCCGTTGACCTGATGCTCGATGCCTTCCTTGAGGCTGTCGGGCGAGTTGATCATCATGCCCCAGACAATCGGCGCGCCGCACATGTGCGTGACCTTGTGGGCCTTGATCAGTTCGAAGATGAGGACCGGGTCGACCTTGCGCAGGCAGACGCTGGTGCCGGCATTGGCCGCCAGCGTCCAGGGGAAGCACCAGCCGTTGCAATGGAACATCGGCAAGGTCCAGAGGTAGACCGAGTGCGGCGGCATGCCCCAGGAAATGATGTTGGAGGCCGCGTTGAGATAGGCACCACGGTGGTGATAGACCACGCCCTTCGGGTTGCCGGTGGTGCCCGAGGTGTAATTGAGCGCGATGGCATCCCATTCGTCGTCAGGCAGGGACCACTTGAAATCGGGCTCGCCTTCTTTCAGGAAATCTTCGTAGTTCTTTTCGCCAAGCGACTCGCCGCCCGTGAAATCGGGGTCGAGGCTGTCGATGACCAAGGGCTTCGGCCCTTCGAGCAGGGCGAGGGCGGCCTTGATGACTGGCGAAAACTCGGGATCGGTGATCAGCACCTTGGCCTCGCCGTGGGCCAGCATGAAGGCGATGGCTTCGGCGTCCAGACGGGTGTTGAGGGTATTCAGCACGGCACCGCACATCGGCACGCCAAAATGGCATTCGAACATCGCTGCGGTGTTGGGCAGCATGGCAGCGACGGTGTCGCCCTTGCCGATGCCGCGATTCTTCAGGGCCGAGGCCAGCTGACGGCTACGGTCGTAGCTTTCCTTCCAGGTGTACTGGCGGGCGCCCTGAATGACCGAGATCCGCTTCGGATAGATGAACGCAGAACGCTCGATGAAGCTGAGCGGGGACAGTGCAACAAAATTGGCCGGATTTTGGTCCAGCCCGACGCTATACGGGTTATCCAAGATTTATCTCCTCACGTTTCTTGCCGAAAGCTGTTCTCGACGGGGCAAGTCTTTTTTATTGGGCGTGAGAATGACAAAACACTCTTGCGCAACTGTTGGCAGAATGTAACGAATCGTTACATGCCAAAATCCCCGTACAGCCCTGCACTAGAATCGTCCGATGCTCATCGAAACGCCGTCGACTTCCTCGCTTCCCCGCCACGAAATGTTGCAGGCGGGGCTAGACCTGCTCGACCAGGGCATCACGGTTTTCGACGCCCAATTGCGGCTGGTGGCCTGGAACCGCACCTTCCTCCAGTTGCTCGAATTCCCGGAGGAGCTGGCCTACATCGGCGCGCCCTTCGAGGGTTTCATCCGCTACAACGCGCGCCGGGGCGAATACGGTCCCGGCGACATCGAGACCCAGGTCGCCGAGCGGGTTTCGGCGGCGCGCAATTTCGCCTCGCACATGACGGAGCGGCAACGCCCGAACGGGCGCGTCCTGCTCCTGCGCGGCGAGCCGCTGGCCGACAAAGGCTTCGTCACCTTGTACAGCGATGTCACCGAGCAGCGTTACATCGAGAACCTGACCGAACACCAGAACGTCCAGCTCGACGAGCAGGTCCGCCGCCGGACAGCCCAGCTGGAAAACGCCAACGCCAACCTGCGCCGGGCCAGCGAGGAAAACGAGCGGATTGCCGCCGCCCTCCGGCGCAGCGAGGAACGCCTGCGCCTGATCAACGACACGATTCCCATCCTGATCGGCTACGTCGACCACAACGAGGTCTATCAGTACGCCAACAAGGGCTATTCCGACTGGTATGGCCACCCGGAGGACGCGGTGACTGGCCGCGCGGTCATCGACGTCATCGGGCCGCATGTCTACAGCCAGGTACGCGACTCGGTGAAAAAAGCGCTGGCCGGCCAGCAGGTGACCTACGAGTACCAGATGGAGCGCCAGGGACAAATTGTTTTCGCGCGCAGCACGCTGGTGCCGGAAGTCACGGTCGACGGGAAAAATCTCGGCTTTTTCGTGTTTTCGCACGAGATCACGCAACAGAAACGCATGCAGGCGGCGCTCATCCAGGCCCAGAAAATGGAGGCCATCGGCCAGCTGACCGGCGGTCTGGCGCACGATTTCAACAACCTGCTCACGGTCATCATCGGCAACCTGGCCGCCTTGCAGGATCACCGCCCGGACGACCCCGGCGTCAATGAATTCGTCGAGCCGGCGCTGCAATCGGCACGCCGCGGCGTGCAACTGATCAAGCGCCTGCTGACCTTCTCCCGACAGCAGCCGCTGGAGCCGCAAGCCGTCGATATCGGCAACCTGATCGGCAGCCTGGCCAAACTCGTGCGACGCTCCCTGCCCGATTCGATTGCGGTGTCGACCGATCTTGGCGGCAGCAATGTGCATGCCCTGGCCGACCCCGGGCAACTGGAAAGCGCCCTGCTCAACTTCGCGCTGAATTCACGCGATGCGATGCCGGACGGCGGCCGCCTGCACATCGCCGCCCGCGCTGTCGAGCTGACCACCGGAGCCACGGCCTTCGACGTGGCGCCCGGCCGTTACGTGCTCATCGAGGTCGCCGACAACGGTTGCGGCATGGACAGCGCGACGCTCTCCCGCGCCTGCGAGCCCTTCTTCACCACCAAGCGCCTCGGCCTGGGCAGCGGCCTCGGGCTGGCCATGGCCTACGGCTTCGCCAAGCAGTCGGGTGGCGGCATCTCGATCCAGAGCCAGCCGGAGCAGGGAACGACGGTGCTCATGGTGCTGCCGCTGGCGACGCGCGAGCCGGATGCCGATGCGCCGGGCGAGGATGTCGTGCTGCCGGCCGGCGGCGAGCTCGTGCTGCTCGTCGAAGACGATCCGAACGTACGGCGCGTCGTGCGCCAGCAGCTGATCGATCTCGGCTACCCGGTCATCGAGGCGGAGGATGCGATTCAGGGGCTGGCCATGATCGAGCAGATTCCCGACATCGGCATTCTGGTTAGCGACGTGATCATGCCCGGCGGCATGGACGGCCGGCAATTGGCCGATCAGGTCATGACCTTCCGCCCCGACATGCGCATCGTGCTGATGAGCGGCTATACCGACGAGGCCGATGCCGGCAGCGATCTGCCAGTGCTGGCCAAACCCTTCGTCCGCCAGGATCTGGCCCGCGCCCTGCGCGCCGCACACAAAGAGACCCCATGAAAGACAACGAACCCGCCAAGCTCATCGCCATCGTCGAGGACGACCCCGACGTCGCCAAGATCATCGAGCAGGTGCTGGCCGATTTCGGTTTTCGCACCGTCTGGTGCCGCAGCGCCGGCGACCTGCTGCGCCGCCTGCGGGCGCTGTCGCCCGACCTGTGCATCATCGACCTCGGCCTGCCGGACATGGACGGCATCGAGGCCATGCAGCGCGTCCGGGCGCAATCGGGCTGCGGCATCCTGATCCTGACCGGCCGCGCCCACGTCAGCGACCGCGTCATGGGCCTCGAACTCGGCGCCGACGATTACGTGCTCAAACCCTTCGAGCCGCGCGAACTGGTCGCCCGCGTGCGTAGCATCGTTCGCCGTCGGGAAGGCGGCGAGACGACGCAACGCCAGATCGCCGATTTTTCCGGCTGGCGCTTCAATCTCGGCAACAATTCGCTGACTGCCCCGAACGGCGACGAGCATGCCCTGAGTACGGCCGAGGCCGAACTGCTCAAGGTCTTCGTCAATAATCCGAACCGCATCCTGCAACGCGAAAAGCTCATGGGGACGCGCGATCTGGCGCCCAACGACCGCGCCATCGACGTCCGCATCTCGCGCCTGCGCCGCAAGCTCGAACCGGACCCGCAAAGCCCGGCCTTCATCAAGACCGTCTATGGCGCCGGCTATCTCTTCCTGGCCACCGTCAACTGGTCCTGAGCACGCTGCGGGGGCAGACAAAGAAAAAGGGGCTGATCGCCCCTTTTTCAATTTTGGCCATTTTTTCCGGTTGACCGTGAGATTCCGGAAAAATCACTCGTCGTCATCGTGCAACTGGAACTTGCTGGCCAGTTGCTGCTGGACGTTGGGCGGCACCGCCGCATAGCGCGCGAACTCGATGGTGTAGCTGCCCTGGCCGCCGGTCAGCGACTTGAGCCGCGACTGGTAGTCGTTGAGTTCGGCCAGCGGCACCTCGCCGGAAATCGCCGACAGGCCGTGCCCACGCCCGTCGGTGCCGGTGATGTGGCCACGCCGGCTGGACAGGTCGCCGGTCAGGTCGCCGATGGCCGTCTCCGGCACGACGATCTCGATGCTGACGATCGGCTCCAGCACGATGGGCTTGGCATTGCGGATGGCTTCGATGACCGCCTTGCGCCCGGCGATGGTGAACGCCACTTCCTTGCCGTCCACCGCATGGGTCTTGCCGTCGTACACCGTGACCTTGAGGTCTTCGACCGCGTAACCGGCCACTACGCCGCCTTCCAGACCCTGACGGATGCCCTTCTCGACGGCCGCCATGAAGACGCCCGGGATGACGCCGCCCTTGACCGCATCGACGAACTCGAAACCCTCGCCACGGCCCTTGGGCTCGATGCGCAGATGCACTTCGCCGAACTGTCCGGCGCCGCCCGACTGCTTCTTGTGGCGATGCATGGCCTCGGCCGAGCCGGTGATCGTTTCGCGGTAGGGAATGCGCGGCGGTTTGGTGTCGACTTCCAGCTTGTGCTGGCTGGCCATGCGCCCGAGCTTGGCTTTCAGGTGGATTTCGCCGAGGCCGCGGATGACCGTTTCGTTGCTCGTCGGATGGCGCTCGACGACAAAGGTCGGGTCTTCCATCGCCAGCTTGGCCAGGATGTCGAACAAGCGCTGCTCGTCGCCCTTCTTCTTCGTTTCGACGGCCAGCCCGGCCATCGGCTTGGGAAATTCGAGCGGCACGAGGTGGATGTGGTCCTCGTCGTGTGAATCGTGCAGCACGCAGTCGAAATCGATCTCGTCGATCTTGGCGATGGCGCCGATGTCGCCCGGCAGCAGTTCATCGACCTCGACGCTGTCCTTGCCCTGCAACTGGTAGAGATGGCCGACCTTGATCGGCCGTTTGCCGTCGCCGACAAAGAGCTGCATGTCCTTGCGAACGGTGCCCTGATGCACGCGGAAGACGCCGATCTTGCCCATGTACGGATCAGCGACAACCTTGAAGACGTGGGCCAGCACGTGCTTCGACGCGTCGGGCACAGCCTGGAAGGGTTCGGTCTTGTCGCCCGGCTCGCCCTTGTAGAACGGCGGCGGGTTGCCTTCGGCCGGATTCGGTGCCAGCGAGGCGAGGACGTGCAGCAATTCCTTGATGCCGGCGCCGGTCTTGGCCGAGGTGAACAGAATGGGAATCAGGTGACCTTCGCGCAGTGCCTTCTCGAAGGGCGCATGCAGCGCGGCCGTGCTCGGATCGGCACCGTCCTCGAGGTATTGGGCGAGCAGGTCCTCGTCTTCTTCGACGATCTGGTCGATGAGCGCGCGGTGCGCCGCGGCGATGGATTCGAAATCGGCGTCGCCGGCATCGTGTTCGAGCACTTCGACGACGTCCGCCGCGCCATGCGCCGGCAAATCGAGCAGCATGCACTGCTTGCCGAAACGCTCGCGAATGTCGGCGACCAGCCCCGGCAAATCGAGATTGTCGGCGTCGATCTTGTTGATGACGATCATCCGGCACAGCTTGCGCTCGGCAGCGTAGCGCATCATGCGCTCGGTCATCAGTTCGACGCCGGTCTGGGCATTGACGACGATCAGCGCCGTATCGACGCCGGCCAGCGCGGCAATCGCCTGCCCGGAAAAATCCGGGTAGCCCGGGGTGTCGATGAGATGGACATGCGTGTCTTCATGGCCAAAATTGACCACGCTCGACGTCAGGGAATGGCCGGCCTCTTTCTCCTGAGCGTCGAAGTCGGCAACGGTATTGCCTTTTTCGACACTGCCCTTGGCAGGAATGGCCCCGGTCGCGAACAGCAGGGCCTCGGCTAGACTGGTTTTGCCCGCTGCACCATGACCAACCAGTGCAACGGAACGGAGCGCCTCGGTAGTGTACTTGGACATCATTTTCTCCCTGAGCAATGAATCAGCAGTGTATCAACGGTTCTTTTCGGCCTCGATCATTTCGGCCACGAATTTCTCGGCATACATCGGCGCCACGCCCACGATGAGGGCGGTCGCGATGCCGACCAGGACGAGGCCGACGACCAGTTGGATGGCCGGCCGGCGGAATTCGGGGCCGCGACTCAGCGCGAACCAGACCGGCCCGATCACGGGCAGCAGGAGCACCGGCAGGCCGGTTTTCCAGCCGAAACTGAAGGCGGCCGGCACGGTCCCGATGTAGCCCACGAGCAGCAGCAAACCGCCACCCGCCAGCGACAGGGTCGACACGATGGCAAACAGGAAAAAGCCCCAGTCCATCATTTCTTCACCTTCTTCGGACGCTCCCAACCGGCCAGCGAAATCTGCTTGGCGCGCGACACGGTCAGCGTATCGGGCGGCGCATTCTTGGTCAGCGTCGTGCCGGCACCGAGTGTGGCGCCGCGACCGACCGTGACCGGCGCGACGAGTTGCGTGTCGGAACCGATGAACACGTCGTCCTCGATGATGGTCTTGAACTTGTTGGCGCCGTCGTAGTTGCAGGTGATCGTCCCGGCGCCCACGTTGACGCGCTGGCCGATCTCGGCGTCACCGATGTAGGCCAGATGGTTAGCCTTGGACTGGGCGCCGATGACGCTCTTCTTGACCTCGACGAAGTTGCCGATATGCACTTCCGGCCCGAGCTCGGTGCCCGGACGCAGGCGGGCATAGGGCCCGAGCACGCCGTCCGGCCCGATGATCGCATCCTCGAAATGGCAGAAGGCCGCGATGCGCGTACCGGCGCCGACCTTGACGTTCTTGAGCACGCAATAGGGGCCGACTTCGACGGCATCGGCCAGCTCGACCTTGCCTTCGAAGACGCAGCCGACGTCGATGGCCACATCGCGACCATGGGTCAGGCTGCCGCGGATGTCGATGCGCGCCGGATCGGCCAGGCGCACCCCGGCAACCAGCAGCTGGTCGGCCAGGTTGCGCTGGTGCTGGCGCTCCAGTTCGGCCAGTTGCACCTTGCTGTTGACGCCGAGCACCTCCCACTCGCCCTCCGGCTGGGCTGCGCGCACCGGCAAGCCTTCAGCCACGGCCAGCGCGACGATGTCGGTCAGGTAATACTCGCCCTGCGCGTTGTCATTCTTCAGCTTGCCCAGCCAGTCGGCGAGGCGTGCCGTTGGAATGGCCATGATGCCGGTGTTGACCTCGCGAATGGCCTTCTCTTCCGGCGTTGCATCCTTTTCCTCGACGATGCGCACGAGGTTGCCACCGGCGTCGCGCACCATGCGGCCGTAGCCCGCGGGGTTGGCCAGATCGACGGTGAGGATCGACAGCCCATCCTTGCCGGCCTGCAACAGGCGCTTGAGCGTCGCCACTGTAGTCAGCGGTACATCACCGTAGAGCACCAGGGTCTGGCTGGCATCGCCGAGTTGTGACACGGCTTGCGCCACGGCATGGCCGGTTCCCAGTTGCTGGGCCTGCTCGGCCCACAGGATGTCTTCGGCGGACAGTGTGGCGCGGACAACCTCGCCCCCGTGGCCGTAGACGACAATGAGTTTCTCCGGTGAAAGCTGGCGGGCGGTGTCGATGACGTGCTGCGCCAGCGGCTTGCCGGCAATGGGATGCAGCACCTTGGGCAGATTTGAATGCATGCGTTTGCCCTGGCCGGCTGCAAGAATGACGATATTCATTTTGGGAAAAATTCGTTTTTGTTGGTCAGCGCTCATTTTTACATGATCGGCCCGGGCTGTCGAAGCCGGCATGGGGTTTGACCCGCTCGCCCTTTGATCCAGCGCAAACGGCCGCGAAAAAGAAAACCCCGCCGGCTTTTCAGGCGGGCGGGGCGCGATGATTCAGCGGACGGAAGCGAAAGGAATCACGCCGTCTTCTTTTGCTCCTGTCCGGCCAGAATGTCGCCGAGCACGGCCTTGCCCTGGGCGGAAACCGACCAGTGCAGCACATTCTTGTCGTTGATCCGCGTCTCAATGACGCCCATGGCTTTCATGACAGTCAGGCGCTGGCTGACGAAATCGCGGGCCAGCCCGGTGCTGTCGCAGATCGCGGCGAGATTGCCATAGACAAAACCGCCATCGGACAGGGCGCGCAGGATTTCGACATCGTTGTAGGAGAGCACATCCTTGGGATCGAGCTCGGCCGGCTTCCTGGCCTCGGCTTCCGGCTTCGCGGCGATAACCGGCTCTTCGCGCTTCTGCTGCTCCATGCGACCGAGGTCGCGGCGCACCTGATCGATTTGCGTCATCAAGCGTTGCACCATGTTCTCGAAGAGGCGGCGCGATGCCACCACGTAAATCAGGCAGAAGCCGGCAAAGACATAGAGATCGATCGGTTTGGTCCGCGCGCCTTCGAGCAGCGTGCTCGACAGCATGTTCAGGAACAGCGGCACGGTCAGCGCCGCCACCACGCCGAACACCGGATACTTGAGCCAGTCGCGGCCGCCCGAGTCCCGTCGATCGGAAAGAAAATAGTTCGCCGTGCCACCCAGAATGCCGGCCAGCACCATGATGCTGAGTATCAACAGCATGTGTCCGTCCAGCGCGCCACTTGGCGCCGTCACCAGCAAGGCCGGCTGCAGATCAGCTGACATGTTCTCCCCCTGAAGTCATCTCTGATGGTCTTTCAACCGCTAGTTTGCACGGCAAATGCGCGAACGGGTAGCAAAATTTCATTTCCTGGCACAATGTTACGGTCAACCGGAAAAAATGCCCAAATTTGAAATAAAAAACCCGCCGGCTTTTCAGGCGGCGGGTTTTTGGGGTGCGGCTGACTTAGCGCGGCAGCGTCGTCGAGCCCATCAGGAAGGCATCGACTTCACGCGCGGCCTGACGACCTTCGCGGATCGCCCAGACCACCAGCGACTGACCGCGACGCACGTCGCCGGCAGCAAACACCTTGTCGACATTGGTCCTGTAGCAGCCCTCGCCGTCGGTCGTCGCCTTGGCGTTCTGACGAGCGTCCTTCTCGACGCCGAAAGCATCGAGCAAGCCGCCGACCGGGTTGGTGAAGCCCATGGCCAGGAAGGCGTTGTCGCACGGCAGTTCGAATTCCGAACCGGCGACTTCGCTCATCTTGCCGTCCTTCCAGTCGAGACGAACGGCCTTCAATGCCTTGACGTTGCCCTTGCCGTCATCGACGAAGCCCTTGGTGGCCACGGCGAAATCACGCGTGCAGCCTTCGTCGTGCGACGACGAGGTGCGCAGCTTGTACGGCCAGTACGGCCAGGTCAGTTCCTTGTTTTCCTGTTCCGGCGGCATCGGCATCAGTTCGAACTGGGTGACCGAAGCGGCGCCATGACGGTTGGAGGTACCGACGCAGTCAGAGCCGGTGTCGCCGCCACCGATGACGATGACGTGCTTGCCCTTGACGTTGATCGGATTGGCCTTGCCTTGCTGGACTTCCTTGTTCTGCGGAATCAGGAACTCGAGCGCGGCGTAGATGCCCTTGAGCTCGCGGCCCGGCACCGGCAGGTCACGCGGCACTTCGGAACCGGCTGCGAGAATGACCGCATCGAAATCCTTCTTCAGGTCGTCAGCCGAAACGAAGTTGCTCGCATCGTTGTTGATACCGGCCGGCACCGCCTTGTCGCCCACGACGACCTTGGTCTTGAAGACGACGCCTTCGGCTTCCATCTGGGCGACGCGACGGTCAACCACCGATTTTTCCAGCTTGAAGTCCGGAATACCGTAGGCAAGCAGACCGCCCAAGCGATCGCTCTTCTCGAACACGGTCACATCGTGGCCAACGCGCGCCAGTTGCTGGGCGGCAGCCAGGCCAGCCGGGCCGGAACCCACGACGGCGACCTTCTTGCCGGTCTTGGTCTTGGCCGGTTGCGGCACAACCCAACCCGACTCCCAGCCCTTGTCGATGATGAAATGCTCGATCGACTTGATGCCCACCGGCGCGGCATTGATGCCGAGCGTACAGGCGGCCTCGCAAGGCGCCGGGCAAATGCGGCCGGTAAAGTCCGGGAAGTTGTTGGTCGAATGCAGCACTTCCAGCGCCTGCTTCCAGTTACCGCGGTAAACCAGATCGTTCCAGTCAGGAATGATGTTGTTCACCGGGCAGCCGTTGTTGCAGAACGGGATGCCGCAGTCCATGCAACGCGCGCCCTGGGTCTTGGCATCGTCGTCGTTCAGGGTATGAACGAATTCCTTGTAGTGCTTCAGGCGCTGTTCAACCGGGTCGTACGACTCGGACAGACGCTCGAATTCCATGAAGCCGGTCGGCTTGCCCATTATGCAGCCTCCTTCTGTGCAGCAGCGGCCATCTCGGTGAGGGCACGCTTGTATTCATGCGGATAGACTTTGACGAACTTCTCGCGGCTGGTTTCCCAGTTAGCGAGAAGCGCCTTGGCAGTTGCGCTGCCGGTGTACTCGGCGTGACGGGTGATCAGCTCCTTGAGCTGGGTCTCGTCGGCCTCGCCACGATGCAGCGGCTCTCCGGCGGCATGGCGGCTGGCCGGCAACACCTTTTCCAGCGCCACTTGCGCCAGGTTGCAGCGGTGCTTGAAGCTGCCATCCTCGTCCAGCACGTAGGCGATACCGCCCGACATGCCGGCCGCGAAGTTGCGCCCGGTCATGCCCAGCACCACCACGGTACCGCCGGTCATGTATTCGCAACCATGGTCGCCCACACCCTCGACAACGGCCGTTCCGCCGGAGTTGCGCACGCAGAAGCGTTCGCCGCCGACACCGGCGAAGAAGGCTTCGCCTTCGGTCGCGCCGTACATGACGGTGTTGCCGCAGATGATGTTGTGCTGGGTGTTGCCACGGAAGTCCGGGCTCGGCTTGATGATGAGACGACCGCCCGACAGGCCCTTGCCCACGTAGTCGTTACCTTCGCCCGTCAGTTCCAGCGTCACGCCCCGTGCCAGGAAGGCACCAAAGGCCTGGCCGGCGGTGCCGGTCAGCTTGACGTGGATGGTGTCGTCCGGCAAACCGGCATGACCGTAGCGACGGGCAACTTCGCCCGACAGCATGGTGCCGCAGGTGCGGTTGACGTTGATGATCGTTGTTTCGATCTGGACCTTCTGGCCCTTTTCGAGCGCCGGCTTGGCTTCGGCAATCAGCTTGTGGTCGAGCGCCTTCTCGAGGCCGTGATCCTGGCCTTCGGTATGCAGGCGCGGCACATCGGCCGGCACGTTCGGCTGGAAGAAAATCTTGGAGAAATCCAGACCCTTGGCCTTCCAGTGCTCGATACCGGCACGCATGTCGAGCAGGTCGGCACGGCCGACCAGATCGTCGAACTTGCGGATACCCAACTGGGCCATGATCTCGCGGACTTCCTCGGCGACGAAGAAGAAGTAATTGACGACATGCTCGGGCTGGCCGGAGAAGCGCTTGCGCAATTCCGGATCCTGCGTGGCCACACCGACCGGACAGGTATTCAGGTGGCACTTGCGCATCATGATGCAGCCTTCGACCACCAGCGGCGCGGTCGCAAAGCCGAACTCGTCGGCACCGAGCAGCGCACCGATAACGACGTCGCGACCAGTCTTCATCTGGCCGTCGACTTGAACACGAATGCGCGAACGCAGACGGTTCAGCACCAGCGTCTGCTGGGTTTCGGACAAACCGAGTTCCCACGGCGTACCGGCATGCTTGATCGAGGATTGCGGCGAAGCGCCCGTACCACCGTCAAAGCCGGCGATCACGACGTGATCGGCCTTGGCCTTGGCAACACCGGCAGCCACCGTGCCAACGCCGACTTCGGAAACGAGCTTGACCGAAATCGAGGCCTTCGAGTTGGCATTCTTCAGATCGTGAATGAGCTGAGCCAAGTCTTCGATGGAGTAGATGTCGTGGTGCGGCGGCGGCGAAATCAGGCCGACACCCGGCACCGAGTGACGCAGGAAGCCGATGTACTCGGACACCTTGTGACCCGGCAGCTGGCCGCCTTCACCCGGCTTGGCACCTTGCGCCATCTTGATCTGGATCTGGTCGGCATTGACCAGATATTCGGTCGTCACACCAAAGCGGCCGGAAGCGACCTGCTTGATGGCAGAGCGCAGCGAATCGCCTTCCTTGAACGTGTAGTCGCGCTCGATACGCGAGGCGCCGACCACTTCGGACAAGGTTTGACCGGCCTTGAGCGGAGCGAAGCGCTTGGCGTCCTCACCACCTTCGCCGGTATTCGACTTGCCGCCGATGCGGTTCATGGCGATCGCCAGCGTCGTGTGCGCTTCGGTCGAAATGGAGCCGAGTGACATCGCGCCGGTAGCAAAACGCTTGACGATTTCCTTGGCGGATTCGACTTCTTCGAGCGGAATTGCGGTGCCAGTCGGCTTGAATTCGAACAGGCCGCGCAGGGTCAGGTGACGCTTGGTCTGATCGTTGATCAGCTTGGCGTATTCCTTGTAGGTCTCGTACTTGCCGGAACGGGTCGAGTGCTGCAGCTTGGCGATCGAATCCGGCGTCCACATGTGCTCTTCGCCACGAACGCGGTAGGCGTATTCGCCGCCGGCATCGAGCATGGTGGCGAGAACCGGGTCGGCGGAGAAGGCTTCGCTGTGCAGGCGAATGGCCTCTTCTGCCACCTCGAAAACACCGATCCCTTCAACATTCGACGGCGTACCGGTGAAGTATTTCTCGACAAATTCCTTCTGCAAGCCGATGGCTTCGAAAATCTGGGCGCCGGTATAGGACATGTAGGTCGAGATGCCCATCTTGGACATGACCTTCATGAGACCCTTGCCGATGGCCTTGACGTAGTTCTTGGCGTATTTTTCGGCCTTCTCGGCGTCGCCCTTGGCGAAGCCGGCGATGGTTTCGAGCGCGACATACGGGTGAACCGCTTCTGCACCGTAGCCACCGAGCAAGGCAAAGTGATGGGTTTCACGCGCCGAACCGGTCTCGACCACGAGACCCGCACTGGTACGCAAGCCCTTCTTGACGAGATGCTGGTGGATCGCCGAGGTGGCGAGCAACGCCGGAATGGCGACATGCTCGGCGTCGACCTTGCGGTCGGAAACGATCAGGATGTTGGCACCGGAACGAACCGCATCCTCAGCATCCGCAGCCAGCGAAGCGAGGCGAGCCTCGATACCGTCCTTGCCCCAGGCAACCGGGTAGCAGATATCCAGTTCGAAGGACTGGAACTTGTTGGACGTGTACTTTTCGATGTTGCGCAGCTTCTCCATGTCGTCGAAAGACAACACGGGTTGCGACACTTCGAGACGAATCGGCGGGTTGATGTCGTTGGTGTTGAGCAGGTTCGGCTTCGGCCCAATGAAGGACACCAGCGACATGACCAGTTCTTCGCGGATCGGGTCGATCGGCGGATTGGTCACTTGTGCAAACAGCTGCTTGAAGTAGGTGTAGAGCGTCTTGTTCTTGGCCGACAGCACCGGCAGTGCCGAGTCGGTACCCATCGAACCCGTCGCTTCTTCACCGTTCTGAACCATCGGCTCAAGGATGATCTTGACGTCTTCCTGGGTGTAACCGAAAGCCTGTTGGCGATCGAGCAGCGAAGCAGCGGGGGCAGAGCACTTTTCGTTCGGCGCCGGTACTTCATCGAGCTTGATGCGGATCTTTTCGATCCACTCGCGATACGGCTTGGCGTTGGCCAGTGAATCCTTGAGCTCCTTGTCGTCGATGATGCGGCCCTGTTCCATGTCGATCAGGAACATCTTGCCGGGCTGGAGGCGCCACTTCTTGACGATCTTCTTTTCCGGAATCGGCAGCACACCCGATTCGGAGGCCATGACGACGAGGTCGTCATCGGTAACCAGATAACGCGCCGGACGCAGACCGTTACGGTCGAGCGTTGCACCGATCTGACGACCATCGGTGAAAGCCACAGCGGCGGGGCCGTCCCATGGCTCCATCATCGCGGCGTGATATTCATAGAAGGCACGACGATTCTCGTCCATCTGTGAATGCTTTTCCCAGGCCTCCGGAATCATCAGCATGACAGCCTGGGCCAGCGAGTAACCGCCACCCATCACCAGCAATTCGAGCGCGTTGTCGAATGACGCGGAGTCGGACTGACCGGGATAATGCAACGGCCAGACCTTCTTCAGATCGTCGCCGAGAATCGGTGAGGAAATTGCCTGCTCGCGCGCCTTGAACCAGTTAACGTTGCCGCGCACCGTGTTGATTTCGCCGTTGTGGGCAATATAGCGGAACGGATGCGCCAAATCCCAGGTCGGGAAGGTGTTGGTAGAGAAACGCTGATGCACCAGTGCGAGCGCCGAAACGGTGCGCTTGTCCTGAAGATCGAGGTAGTAAACGCCGACCTGATCAGCCAGCAGCAAGCCCTTGTAGTTGACCGTGCGCGCCGAGAAGGACGGTACGTAGAACTCCTGGCCAAATTTCAGCTTCAACGACTTGATCGCGTTGGCGGCACGGCGGCGGATGATGTACAACTTGCGTTCAAGCGCATCGGTCACAAAAACATCCGGACCGCGTCCGACAAACACCTGACGGATGACCGGCTCTTTGGCCCGGACCGTTGGCGACATAGGCATTTCGCGATTGACCGGCACATCGCGCCAGCCAAGCAATACCTGGCCTTCCGCTGCGATTGAACGCTCAATCTCTTCAATGCAGGCGTAGCGCGACGCGGCTTCCTGCGGCAGGAAAACCATACCGACGCCATACTCACCCGCGGGCGGCAGCTCGACACCCTGGCGCGCCATTTCCTCGCGATAGAATTGATCCGGTATCTGGATCAGAATGCCCGCGCCATCCCCCTGCAAGGGATCAGCACCCACGGCACCGCGGTGATCGATATTCTTCAGGATCTGCAAACCCTGCTCGACGATGCCATGATTTTTCTGACCCTTAACATGGGCCACAAAGCCTACGCCGCAGGCATCATGTTCGTTGGCTGGGTCATACAAACCCTGCCGCTCAGGTACTCCCGGTTCCATCACACGCATTCCTTCGAATAACTTGACCGAAACAGGTCGGCCAATGTTGAAAAAAGCCGATCGTCATAATTTCTGCGTCGGCCTATAGGAAAATTAGAGGCAACCATCAAATATACTGGCAAACCCCTGCTAATTCAAGATACTGCAGCGCACCAACTACGCGCACCGGAACTCAAAACTCCCCGTTCAGGTGCATCTAGCCTCGATCGCTGCAGCAATCTGCTCGGTACTTGCCAGATCAGAAACGACTGCCTTACCAATGCTTTCAAGCAGGACCAATCGAAGCCTCCCCTCCTGGACCTTCTTGTCATGGCTCATCAATTCGAGATATTTCGCCACGCCAAGCTTGGGAGCCTTTACTGGCAACCCGGCCCGGACAAACAGGTCTTCTATTCGCCCCACGGAAGCTTCATTCAGCCAGCCCAACTTACAGGACAACTCAGCAGCAATTAGCGTGCCGGCAGCCACCGCTTCACCATGGAGCCACTCCCCATATCCCATACCGGTCTCGATAGCATGGCCAAAGGTATGCCCCAAGTTAAGCAGCGCACGCTCACCCGTTTCTTTTTCGTCAGCCGCTACCACCTCGGCCTTATTGGCACAGGAACGGCGAATTGCAAACCCCAGGGCATCCGGATCCCGGGCAAGCAAGCTCCCCAAGTTACCCTCCAGCCACACCAAAAAGTTGACATCCCGGATCAGCCCGTATTTGATGACCTCTGCCAAGCCTGCTTTTAATTCCCTATCGGGCAAGGTGTTCAGGGTGGAAATATCAGCCAGCACCAACTGAGGCTGGTAAAACGCCCCAATCATGTTCTTGCCCATCGGATGGTTGATCGCAGTCTTCCCACCGACAGACGAGTCGACCTGCGACAACAAGGTCGTTGGCACCTGAATAAAGGGCATTCCGCGCTGGTAGCACGCCGCGGCAAAGCCTCCCATGTCACCAACGACCCCGCCGCCCAGCGCTATCAGCGTCGTGCCACGCTCACAGCGAGCGCCAAGAAGGGCATCAAAGATTAAATTGAGCGTTTCCCAGTTCTTGAACTGCTCACCATCCGGCAACACTACCGATATAGGCTCAATCCCAGCCTGAATCAGGGCTGCCTCAAGGCTTGCGAGATATAGAGGCGCGACAGTGGTATTGGTAACCACCAACGCCTTCTTCTGCTTGATGAATGGCCCGATTAATTCTGACCGTCCCAGCAACTCGGATCCAATGTATATGGGATATGAGCGATCACCTAGCGCTACGCTCAGTTGTTCTATGGAGTCTGACATTGCTGGTTGAATTCCTTGAGAAGATGCAAAACGATGCCCGAGGCGACCAAATGCCCACCATCAACAACGATGTGAGCAGTTTCGCGATAAAGCGGGTCACGAATCGCGTGCAACTCCTCTAACTTGGCCAAAGGATCAGGCACGTGCAGCAAAGGTCGATTGCGATCATGTCGGGTACGTTCGTAGAGTAGCAATGGCGGAACGTTGAGATATACAACCCATCCGGTCTCCCGTAAGCGCTGCCGATTTTCAGGTAACAGAACAACCCCACCACCCGTCGCCATCACAATGTTGCTCATCGCCGTCAGCTCGCGAATGGTCTGAGCCTCCCGACGCCGAAACCCATCTTCGCCCTCAATCTCGAAAATTGTTGGGATGGGCACACCAGTACGCTCCACTATCTCATGGTCTGAATCAAAAAAAGAACGCGACAAGCGCTTCCCCAACTGCCGACCAACAGTTGTCTTGCCCGCTCCCATAAGACCGACGAGATAGAGGTTACGATAATTTTCCACGGGCGAATTTTAGCTGACTACTTGTTAGACACAAAAAAAGGCCGGCAATGCCGGCCTTTTTTGAAAACTCAGAGAGCACCGATCAATCAAAACGCATCTTGTCGGATATTACGCGCGGCGTGATAAAGACCAGCAACTCGCGACGTTTCCCGGTGTCGTTCTTATATTTGAATAACCAGCCAAGAAATGGAATATCACCGAGCAGTGGAACCTTCTCGATAATATCCTGGCTATCGGTAATAAACACACCGCCAATAACCACAGTCCCGCCGTTTTCAACTACGACATTCGTTTCGACAATAGAACTCTTGATCGGTGGGTTTCCTGCAATAGCCCTCGTCCAGTCAGGCTCCTCTTTCTTTACCAGAAGGGCCATCCGAACTGTCCCCTCAGGTGTAATTTGCGGTGTTGCCTCCAATGACAACTTAGCCGGCTTAAAACTAACGGTACAAGTCCTCCCCGTCGCACTGTCAGTACATACCACGTAGGGAACCTCTGTTCCATCTTCAATTTTGGCTTTAACGTTGTTTGCTGTTATTACACGCGGACTAGAAATTACTTTGCCAAGACCATCTGACTCTAATGCGGCTATCTCAACATTTAAAATTCTAGTTAATGCAGAATTAAAAAGTGAAAATGCCATCGTCCCGCCAGTAGAAGCAAACGAAGGCAAATTTACACCCAACATCGGAGTTTGCGTGAGCACCGCAGGCGTAACGGTTGTTTTAGCTACGCCATCAGTGATGGTGGTAGTTCCTGTTGCAGGAGCGTAACTTCCACCGACAAAACCCGCAGTATTTCCGCTTCCAAAGATATTACCAGGCCCATTAGTAATCGATGCTTGTTGCGAATTTATCAGACCCAATTTAGCACCAATCGCCCGATTGAAACTATCCGTTGCCTCAACTACACGAGCTTCAATTAAGACCTGACGAGCACCTACATCTATAGCCCTGATAAACGTACGAATCTCGTCTAGCTTAGATGGAATATCATTTACAAAAACAATATTCGATTGAGCATCTGCAACTGCACTACCTCGCTTGCTTAGAATTCGCTGTGCAGATCCTTGGCCACCACCGCCGCCCGTCACCACTCCCGCCAACAAGCGGGCAACATCAATGGCCTTCTGGTAATTCAACTGAAACTGTTCAAGCTTAATCGGCTCCAACTCGCTTATCTGCTGTTTCGACTCAAAATCAAGCTTTTCTCGAGTGGATATTTCATCGCGGGGAGCAATCATGATGATGTTGCCCTTCTTGCGCATATCCAAACCTTTTTGCTGGAAAATGATATCGATCACCTGATCTGCAGGGACATCCTTTAAGACAAGGGTGGTTGTTCCTGTAACCGTCTCACTGATAACCGCATTGAGATTGAGCTCTTCTGCCATTAAGCGCAAAAGTGCACGTACATCACCGTTCTGGTAATTGATGCTGACACGAGGCCCTTGGTAACCGATCTTTGATCCTTGGACCAACTTGTTCGGATCTTCTACGATTTGTTTAACTTCGACTATGAACTGGTTGTCGCTTTGATAGGCGTTGTGCTCCCAAACCCCCTTTGGCGAGATTATCATGCGCACATTGTCGCCAAATGCCTTGGTTTCAACCGTACTTACCGGCGTGGCAAAGTCATTTACATCAAGCTTCCGCCGCAGGCGCTCTGGTGCAGTTGTTTTCACAAAGTCAACGATCAGATTTGGGCCTTGCTGCCTAATATCAATTCCTGTTCCTGCGTCGCTAAGGTCTACAACGATCCTACCTTCTCCATCTTTTCCTCTTCGGAACATGACGTCGTTAACTGTATGCTTGGCTCCAACCAAACTCTCTTCAGCGAATCTAGTTGCTCGCTGAGCCGCGGAATCCGCCAGTCTCTCGACTGGTGACAAGGTCACATAGAGTGATTTCCCGTCAATGCGAGTCTTGTAGTTCATATTCTTAACAAGATTCAGCACAACGCGGGTTCGATCACCAACTTGAACAACATTCATTCCTTTTAAATCACCTTGATTGAAAACTTGGCTGGTTTTCCCCAATCCATTTGCAGTGGACTGAAAATCCAAGGCGATTTTTGCAGGATTTGCAACGCTAAAGCCAGGTGGTGGCGACGAGAGGGGCTCTTTCAAATCAATTCTGAGGGCGACATCATTTCCTTGCTGAGCCACATTCACTGACTCAATTACATTGGTCGGCGGAGCCTCCGCTTTTACTTGGGATGCTAACGCAAGGCAGGTCGAGGCGACGGCCATCGCATAGGTGATCAATTTCATTTCTTGCTTCCCTCCTTGCTCTGCAAGTAAAGCGAGCTCTTGCGCTCAGTCCAGTCACCTGCAGAATCTTGAATCAACTCACGCAGTTGAACCTCTGTATCTGAAATCTGCGTAACCATACCGAAGTCAAGGCCAATATAATCACCCACCTTGATTTGTTTGACCTTGTCTTCCACTTGAATAACAGCCATTGGGCGCTTGTTAACATTCATATATCCAATCATTTTTAAAGATTCGATAGGATATTTCTCCAGAAGGCTATTACGCACCTCCCTAGCCTCGAAGTCAGGCTGAAACGCTCCGCCTTTCCCTGCAACCTGTTTATATTTAGACTCAGGTTCGATTTTGTTTGGCTTGAACGGATCCAAGAGGCCCTCCGCCTCGTAAGGGACAGGCTCATATGGCTTAACTTCGGGCAACTTAGGTATGCTCCCTCGCATGTCCTTAGTGTTTTCCACCATCCATTGTTTTAGGTCGTCGTGGTCTCCTCCGGCACAGGCACCGAGGCAACCACACAGGGCGATGAGCAGTAGTCGATTCACTTCTTCGCTCCTTGTGCCTTCTTTTCCTGCTCGGCTTTTTTCTGCCTCGCTATCTCTTCTTCATCTAGGTAGCGGAAAGTCTTCGTTGTTGCATCTAGCGATAGCTGACCGCCATCCTTTACCGGAGAGATCGAAATATTGTTCAAGGTCACTATTCTAGGCAATTTGGCGATATCGGCCGCAAACGCACCAAAATCGTGATAATTCCCGTTGATTTTCACGGTGATCGGCAACTCAGCGTAGAAGTCCTTGATTTGTTCCTGGCCTGGTTTGAACAATTCGAACTGCAAGCCTCTCCCAAGTCCAGCCTGATTAACCTCTATTAACAACGCCTCAATCTCTGATTTATCAGGCAATTGCTTTAGCAAGGCACCAAACGAACGGTCAATTTCAGCCAATTGCTGGATGTAAAGATCAAGATTTACTGCTTGGCGCTTCTTATCAAGGTACTGTTGCTTGAGCGTTTCCTCTTCTCGCTGTTTTGTCTCGAGTTCAGTCAGTTGATCGCTCCATACAAACCACCAGCCAGCCAGCAATATTGCAGCAAACAAGGCTATTAGAACCGTAATTTTGGGGATTAATGGCCAAGCACCCGGATCATTCGGATTCAAAAGCCGAAAATCATCCGCTATTGACTGAAAATCAATTTTGGGAAACGAAATACTCTTGGCGTTCATTTTTTCACCTGCCCTTCATCAGGCTTCACCCGAGTGAGAACAAATGTCATGCCAAACTCATTTATCCGGCGTCCATTGACCACAACAGCCTTACTCTCAATCAACTGCGGATTTTCCAACCAAGGCGATGCCTCGAGATTCCGCATCAATGCAGAGATCCGGGCGTTTGACTGCGCATGCCCAGTCACATTTACCTTCAATCCATCCTGTTTCAAGGATTTGAGATAAATGCCTTCGGGAACTTGCGTGACCAGTTCGCTCAAGAGGTAAACCGTTTCGCCTCGATCCCGCTGCAGGTTTTCGATGACCTGCTTGCGTGCCAGCAAGGCCTGGGTCTGCTCCTTGAGTCGCTTGATCTGGTCAAGTTGCTTATCCAGAACGGCTATTTCGCCCTTGAGGAAATTGTTAGAGCTGTCCTGGTTACTAATTGCGCCACCAATCAATGTGTAGACTGCAAACACAATCAGCGCTCCAAGCACCGAAACCAGACCAGCCAATACATAAAATTGTTCGCGTCGGGCTTTTTTTGCCTCTTCGCGATGAGGGAGGAGGTTGATGCGAATCATGATGGATCGAACCTCCGCAATGCCAAGCCGCAGGCCACCATCAGCGACGAGGCATCTGCAAGCAGGCTTTTTGCCCGAACACGGTCAGAAAGGACCATGTTGGCGAAGGGATTGGCGATCAGGGTGTTGACCTGCGTCCGGGTAGCCACGACTTCGTCAATACCCGGAATAACTGCACAGCCACCAGCCAGAACAATATGATCGACCTGATTGAACTGTGTCGAAGTGAAGAAGAACTGGAGCGCTCTGGATACTTCAAGCGCCAGATTTTCCATGAATGGATTCAGAAGCTCGATTTCGTAGCCTTCGGGTAAGTTTCCGGCACGCTTTGCGGCTTCGGCATCTTCGTAGTTCATTCCGTAGTGGCGGGCAATATCCTGGGTCAGGAGACCACCGCCGAATGCCTGTTCGCGAGCATAGACCTGCTGGCCATTTCGCAACACGGTCAGGTTCATTACGTTTGCACCAGCATCCACCAGCGCAACCACCTGATTTTTCCCTGACTCAGGCAACTGACGCTCGATCAATTCAAAAGCGGCCAGCGCAGCGAAGGACTCGACATCAACCACAATCGCTTTCAGACCCGCGGCATCTGCAACAGCGACGCGGTCTTCAACCCGCTCTTTTTTGGAGGCTGCAATCAGGACCTCAAGTTCATCCGGCACGGCCGGAGCAGGACCAATGACCTGGTAATCCAGATTGACTTCATCGATCGCAAACGGGATATATTGATTTGCCTCGGTCTCGACCTGCCCCTCGAGCTCGTCATCGCGAAGCCCGGCCGGCACGATGATTTTTTTCGTAATCACGGCGGAACCAGGCAAGGCCATGGCGACATTTCGGGTAGAGGTACCCATTCGCTTCCAGGCTCGCTTGACGCAATCGACCACGCCATCCAGATTCGCGATATTGCCATCGGAAACCGCGTCCTTCGGCAACACCTCGATGGTGTAGCGCTCAACGCGATAGCCGTCTTTCCCGTTGGCGGTCAGTTCAACCATTTTGACGGCGGACGAACTGATGTCCAAACCGAATAATGAACGCGCCTTGGGATTTAACAACGCTGAGATATCAAAGCCCACCAGACCCCCAAAAAGTCCTTACGGAATGCGAAGTTAGCAAAATAACCAATAATTCACTTCAGATGCTAACAATAACATCTAGTCATGTAAAGCAATTTCACGGCATAGATTTGGCCCGGCGTATAATCCGCGCAACTCCTATTTTGCCGTTCAGACCACCGTGCGTTCATTCCCCCTGGCGCTCCGCCTCATATTTTACCCTGTCATATTTTTAGTTGGGATTATTGCCATCGGCATAGCGATGGCGCTGATCGTTCTGGTCCTGACCTACCCGAACCTGCCTTCACTTGAGGTGCTGACTGACTATCGCCCGAAGATTCCGCTGCGCGTCTATACGGCCGACGGATTTTTGATTGGCGAATTTGGCGAGGAGCGCCGAGCCGTCGTGGCGATAGCGGATGTACCAGCGGTCATGAAGCACGCCATTCTGGCGGCCGAGGACGACCGCTTCTACCAGCATGGCGGCATCGATTACACCGGGGTGTTGCGCGCCATTGGTGCGAACCTTGTGGGTGGTGGAAAACGACAGGGTGCCTCGACCATTACCCAGCAGGTTGCCCGCAATTTCTTTCTGACTGGCGAAAAGACCTATACGCGCAAGCTTTACGAGGCTTTGCTTTCGTTCAAGATTGAAAGCAACCTCAGCAAGGATCAAATTTTCGAGCTGTACATCAACCAGATTTTCCTGGGGCAACGCGCCTATGGCTTTGCAGCGGCGGCCCAGATTTATTTCGGCAAGCCCCTCAAAGATATTTCGATTGCCGAAGCAGCTATGCTGGCCGGCCTGCCCAAGGCGCCCTCGGCCTACAACCCGATCGTCAATCCCAATCGCGCCCGCCTGCGCCAGCACTATGTCCTGCGTCGCATGCGCGAGTTGGGCCACATCACGGATGCTCAGTATGAAGCCGCCGTGAAGGAACCGCTGGTGGTCAAACGCGAACTGGCCGAATATGCCGTGCATGCCGAATACGTGGCCGAGATGGCGCGTCAGATTGCGGCCGAACGTTTTCCGGAAGACGTGTACTCGCGGGGCATGAAAATTTACACGACCCTGATCAAGGCCGAACAGGAAGCTGCCTACATCAGTCTACGCAAGGGGGTCATGGACTATGACCGGCGACATGGCTACCGGGGCGCCGAGTCCTATCTCGACATGAAGGACATCAAGTCGGATCAGGACGAAGCAATTGATGAAGCGCTGCAGGACATCCCCGATGCCGGCGACCTGATTCCGGCACTGGTTCTGGCGGCAGACACGAAACAGATCAAGGTCTATCGCAAAGGGGGAGAGACGCTCACCCTGACCGGCGACGCCATGAAATTTGCCGCCAAGATGCTCGATGACAAGGCACCGCCCAACAAGCGACTCCGGCGCAGTGCGATTGTTCGCCTGCAGAAGGACGACAAGGGCGCCTGGCAGATCAGTCAGCTTCCGGAAGTCGAATCTGCCTTTGTCGCCGTTGATCCGAAAGACGGTTCGATTCGGGCGCTGGTCGGTGGCTTCGATTTCAATCGCAACAAATTCAACCATGTCACGCAGGCCTGGCGACAACCCGGTTCCAGCTTCAAGCCATTCATCTATTCCGCGTCGCTGGAAAAGGGCTTCGGTCCCAACAGCATCATTGCGGACGAACCCATCGTCATCCCGGCCAGCCAGACCGGCGCAGCCGCCTGGGAGCCGCACAATTACGACGGCAGGTACGAAGGCCCGATGCGCATGCGCACCGCGCTGGCCAAGTCGAAGAACATGGTATCGATCCGCATCCTGCAGACGATCGGCACGCATTACGCGCAAGACTACGCAGCCCGATTCGGCTTTGACGCCGCCAAACATCCGCCTTACCTGACCATGGCGCTAGGCGCCGGATCGGTCACGCCCTGGCAGATGGTCACGGCGTATTCGGTCTTCGCCAACGGCGGGTTCCTGATCAATCCGTTTGTCGTTCGCGAGATTCGCGACGGCGCCAATCAGCTCCTGGCCGTTTCGGCTGCGACCGAGGCTGGCAACGAAGCCGCCCGTGTCATCGACCCGCGCAATGCCTTCATGATGGATGCCATGCTGCGCGATGTCACGATCTACGGCACCGCCGCCAAGGCCTCGGCCATCCTCAAGCGTCACGATCTGGCCGGCAAGACGGGCACCACCAATGAGTACGTTGACGCCTGGTTCTGCGGCTACCAGATGACGGTCAGCGGCTGCGCCTGGATCGGCTTCGATCAACCCAGAAAGCTCGGCGACAAGGAAACGGGCGGCGCCGCCGCACTGCCGATCTGGATTGGCTACATGAACCGGGCGCTCAAGGATGTTCCGATGCTCCTGCCGCAGGCGCCCGAGGGATTGGTCGCCATTGGCGAGGGCAAGGAACGCAGCTACATCTATGCCGAGAACGCGGCCAAGGAAAAACCGGCCGAGGAAGAGGCCCAGGAAACCGCGCCCTTGCCGAAGCCGGACCTGAGCGCGCCGCCCGCCGACTGATCAGCGCAGCACGATGCTTTCGCCGGCCTGCTGGCTGGCGAGCATCGACAATTTTTCCATGAGTTCGCGCTCATCGCGCGTGTCGCGCCAGGCTGCGCCATCCCAACGGAAATGAAAGCCGCCTGCACGTGCGGCGACCCAGATTTCACGGGCCACGCCGTGGCGATTGACGATGATCTTGCTACCGTCCTCGAACTCGATTTCGAGGACACCGCCGGCCGCCAGCTGGCAGTCGACATCGGCCCCGCTGGCCTCCAGCGCGGCGTCGATCCTGGCCAGCGCTGCGTCGGCCAGGCTATTGAATTCCTTGTCATCCATCGTGTGCTACCATCCTGCTCTTCGCTGACTGCGCCCCGAACATGTCCAGAATCGCCGCCTTGCTGATTATCCTGAGCCTTGCTGCCTGTGGCATGAAAGGCCAGCTTGAACGGCCGCCCGGCCCGGCGCCGGAACCGCTGCTGGGCAGCGGCAAGGCAGCCGCCAAGGATGTTAGCACGACCTCTAGCCCCAACGCCCAATGACCCAATTTGCCCTGAAGAACGGCGTCCTGCACGTCGAATCCGTCGCCCTGCCGACGATTGCTGATCAATTTGGCACGCCCGCCTATGTTTATTCCCGCGCTGCGCTGGAAGCCTCGCTGCGCGAATTCCATGACGTCCTGGGTGCGCACCCGGCCGGCAAGGGCGCGCTGGTTTGCTTCGCCGCCAAGGCCAACTCCAACCTCGCCATCCTGAATGTCTTCGCCCGCCTCGGTGCCGGCTTCGACATCGTTTCCGGTGGCGAACTGCAGCGCGTGCTGGCCGCTGGCGCCGACCCGAAGAAGGTCGTTTTCTCGGGCGTCGGCAAGACGGCAGCCGAGATGAAGCTGGCGCTCGACGCCGGCATTTTCTGTTTCAACATCGAATCGATTCCCGAACTGGAGCGCCTCAACGAAGTGGCCGGCCAGTGTGGCAAGACGGCGCCGATCAGCCTGCGCGTCAATCCGAACGTCGATCCGAAGACGCATCCCTACATTTCCACCGGCCTCAAGGGCGCCAAGTTCGGCGTGGCCTACGACGACGCGCTGGCACTTTACCGCCGCGCGGCCGCCCTGCCCCACATCGAAGTCGCCGGCGTTGACTGCCATATCGGCTCGCAATTGCTCGACCCGTCGCCCTTCGTCGAAGCGCTCGACCGCATCCTGGCCCTCGTCGACCAACTGGCGGCCGAAGGCATCCACATTCGTCACCTCGACCTCGGCGGCGGCCTGGGCATCAAGTACAACGCCGAGCAGGTGCAGCCGACCGTGGACGCCTACCTGACACCGCTGCTCGACAAGCTGGCCGGCCGTGGCCTGCAGGTCGTCCTCGAACCGGGTCGCCGGCTGGTCGGCAATGCCGGGCTGCTGCTCACGCGCATCGAATACCTCAAGCAGGGCGAGGCCAAGAACTTCGCCATCATCGACGCCGCCATGAACGACCTCATGCGCCCGGCGCTCTATGAAGCCTGGCATGACATCCTGCCCGTCGTGCCGCGCGCCGGCGCTGCCACCGAATACGACGTCGTCGGCCCGGTCTGCGAAACCGGCGATTTCCTCGGCCAGGCGCGTCCGCTGACCGTCGAGGCCGGCGACCTGCTGGCCGTGATGTCGGCCGGCGCCTATGGCATGGCCATGGCCTCGAACTACAACACCCGGCCGCGCGCCGTCGAAGTCATGGTCGATGGCGACAAGGTCCATGTCATCCGCCAGCGCGAAACGGTCGAACAGCTTTACTCAGGCGAGTCCATCCTCCCTTAGTGGCCTGTTTCGCAATTATCGAAACATGAAAGCTGGTCCTTGCGTCCCCGGCGTTGTTGCTCATCCTCGCGATAGCTACGGCTATCGCTGCGGCTCGCGCCTAGCCAGGAACACAAATCCGGCGCTTTCATTTTGTTTCGCCAATTACGAAGCAGACCACCAATGAGCCTGCGCGTCGACAAATGGTTGTGGGCAGCGCGTTTTTTCAAGACGCGCTCCCTGGCCAGCGACGCCGTCAGCGGCGGCAAGGTCAAGGTCAATGGAACGGCGACCAAGCCGGCGCGCGAGATCAAGGTCGGTGACCGGCTCGACATCGCCAACGGCGAAACGCGCTGGGAAGTGAGCGTCAAGGCGCTCTCCGACAAGCGTGGCCCGGCACCGGAAGCCCGGCTCCTCTACGAGGAAACGCCGGAGAGCATCGCTGCCCGCGAAGCGGCACGGGAGAGACGGCAATTCGTTCAAGACCCGGCCGCCGACATCCATGGTCGGCCAACCAAGCGCGACCGGCGCCAGATGGACCGATTTGGCCGTTGAATCGGCAATTTGACGGTCAACCGGAAAAAAAGCCCAAAATTGAAATCCTGTTGCGCCGTTTTCGGCGGGGCAGGACAGCATCAGATCAAAGCACGTAGGCCAGCGCCAGCGGCAGGAAGAGCAGCGCGGCCAGGTTGCCGATCAGCACGATGGACGCGACGCGTTGGGGCTCCTGTTTGTAGCGTTCGGCGAACAGGAAATTGAGCACGGCGGGCGGCAGGGCGCCAAAAACGAACAGCATCGCCGCATCCCGCCCCTGCAGGCCCAGCAACTGGATCACGGCAGCGGCGATGAGCATGCCGGCAATCGGCCGCAGCACGGCGCTACCAACCGCGACCTTCCATTCACTGAACGACACATCGGTCATGCGCACGCCGAGCGAGAACAGGAGCAGCGGCACCGACACGTCGCCGAGCATCTTGATGGCGACCACCAGCGGCGTCCAGATCGGAATCTTGACGAGCGCCACGGTCAGCCCGGCAATAGCCGCTGCAACGACCGGGATGCGCCATAGCGTCAGGATGCGCGTCGTCGGGTCGAGCAGGCGGGCGCCGAAGGAGAAATGCAGCGTGTTTTCGACCATGAACAGGATGACCGCCGCCGGCAATGCACTTTCGCCCCAGGCCAGCACGGCGAGGGGCAGGCCGATGTTGCCGGAGTTGTTGAACAACATCGGCGGCACCAGCGTTTTCGGCTGAATGCCGAATAGCCGGGAGATCGGCCAGGCGAGCAGACCGCAGGTGGCCAGGACGAGAAAACCGCCGAGCGCCAAGGGTGCGTAGGCGGCAAGGTCGAAGGACTTGCCCGCCATCGCGGCAAAGACCAGCGCCGGGATGAAAATATCCATGTTCAGACGGTTGGCCACCGCCATTTCCGGCTTGTGCTTGCGGGCATAGAAAAAGCCGGCCGCGACGATCCCGAAGATGGGGAACAGAATGACCAGCAGACGGAAACTCAGGCTTTGCTCGTCCACACGGAACCCCTGGTTGAAAACGACGGAATGGCAGGCATTTTGCCAGGCCGCGGCCGGCGGACAATCGGGAATTCCCCTGAGTCCGCCAGCCGGGCAGCGGCGCGATTACAGCACGTAGCGCGAGAGATCCTCGTCGGCAGCGACTTCACCGAGTTTCTCGTTCACGTAGGCGGCATCGACCTGGACAGTTTCCAGACCGGCCTTGCCGGCGTCGAAGGACACCTCTTCGAGCAGTTTTTCCATGACCGTATGCAGACGGCGGGCGCCGATATTTTCGGTCCGCTCATTCACCTGGAAAGCGATTTCCGCCATGCGCCGGATGCCGTCCTCGGCGAAATTCAACGCCACGCCCTCGGTTTCGAGCAAGGCCTGGTACTGCTTGGTCAGACAGGCATCGGTCTGGGTCAGAATGCACTCGAAGTCGGCCACCGACAGCGAATCGAGTTCGACGCGGATCGGAAAACGGCCCTGCAGTTCCGGAATCAGGTCGGACGGCTTGGACAGATGGAAGGCACCGGAGGCAATGAACAGGATGTGGTCGGTCTTGATCATGCCGTACTTGGTCGACACCGTCGTGCCCTCGACCAGCGGCAGCAGATCCCGCTGGACTCCCTGGCGCGAGACATCGGCGCCCTGCATTTCCGAGCGGCTGGCGATCTTGTCGAGCTCGTCGAGGAAAACGATGCCGTTCTGCTCGACGGCCTTGACCGCCTCCAGCTTCACGTCCTCGTCATTGACCAGCTTGGCTGCTTCCTCGTCGGTCAGCAGCTTGAGCGCCTCGGGAATTTTCAGCTTGCGCGACTTCTTCTTGCCCCCGCCCATGTTCTGGAACATGCCCTGAATCTGCTGGGTCAGCTCCTCCATGCCCGGCGGCGCGAAGATTTCGGCCTGCATGCCCGGCGCGGCGACTTCGATGTCGATTTCCTTGTCGTCAAGTTCGCCCTCGCGCAGCTTCTTGCGGAACTTCTGGCGCGTCGCGCTATCGGTCGCAGACGACTCCGAATTCTCGGCAAAAAAGCCGGGGCTGCGCGCCGGCGGCAACAGCACATCGAGAACACGCTCCTCGGCGGCATCCTCGGCCCGGGCACGCATCGACTTCATGGCGCGTTCGCGGTGCGACTTGATGGCCATCTCGACCAGATCGCGGATGATCGTTTCGACGTCGCGGCCGACGTAACCGACTTCCGTAAATTTCGTCGCCTCGATCTTGATGAAGGGCGCGTTGGCCAGGCGAGCCAGACGGCGGGCGATCTCGGTCTTGCCGACGCCCGTCGGCCCGATCATCAGGATGTTCTTCGGCGTGATTTCCTGGCGCAGCGGCTCGGCCACCTGCGAACGCCGCCAGCGGTTGCGCAAGGCGATGGCCACGGCCTTCTTGGCGTTCTTCTGCCCGACGATGTGCTTGTCGAGTTCCGAGACGATTTCCTGCGGCGTCATGGTCGTCATTCGAGCACCTCGAGCGTGAAATTCCGGTTGGTGTAGATGCAGATGTCGCCGGCGATTTCGAGCGACTTGGTGACGATCTCGCGCGGTGCCAGATCGGTGTTTTCGAGCAGCGCCCGCGCCGCGCTCTGGGCATACGAACCACCCGAGCCGATGGCAACAATGCCCTGCTCCGGCTCCAGCACATCGCCATTGCCGGTGATGATCAGCGATACGTCACGGTCGGCCACCGACAGCATGGCCTCCAGCCGGCGCAGGGCGCGGTCGGAACGCCAGTCCTTGGCAAGTTCGACCGCCGAACGCAGCAGGTTGCCCTGATGCTTCTCCAGCTTGGCCTCGAAACGCTCGAACAGCGTAAAGGCGTCGGCCGTGCCGCCGGCAAAGCCAGCCAGGATGCGGCCCTGATAGAGGCGGCGGACTTTCTTCGCGGTAGCTTTGATGACGATATTGCCCAGCGTGACCTGGCCATCGCCGCCCATGGCGACGGAATTGCCCCGGCGCACCGACAGGATCGTCGTGCCGTGATATTGCTCCATGTTTTTTCCTGACTAAGACTTGGGAACGAGAATGCGCGCCTGCTTGTTGAGGCCGACCACGGCCATCAGCTCGGCGACCAGATGATTCGGGCTGCGAATGACGATCTCGCGCCCGGCCGCCTTGTAAGGCGCGAGGCGGTTGACGAGTTGCCCGGCCGACACGAAATCAAGGCGGCGCACGCCGGAAAAATCGATGATCGGCTGCTCGGCCGCTTCGATATACGACACCAGGTCGTCAAAGCGACACCCTTTCAGCTCACCGGACAAATAATGTGCACCATCGACCGCTGGCGCTGCGCTGACCGCAGCCGCCTTGGGCACCACGGGCGCCTGCCTGACTTCCCATGACGGCGGAGACAGCTCGAAGGTAACGGCGTAGTCGACGGCGCGCTCTTCGAAGGCCTCCTGCGTGCCATGACGCTGCAGCAGTTCGAGCAACAGACGCCAGGACGGTTCGTGCGCGGTATCGCCGGCCACCATGCGGTTGTTCAGACGATCGATGAAGACATCGACGCCACCGAGGGTCACCGACAGGCGTTTTTTGCGGGCCGTGCTCAGCATGTCGGCCAACTGCCCGGCCACTTCGTCGTCGCAGCCGATCAGTTTGGTGCAATCGACCGTGACCTGGGCTTTCTGGTCGATCAGCTTGCCCAGCTCCATGACCGGCAGCGCACCTTCGGTGGTCAACACGCCTTGCAGGAATATCTTGTGCGGGCCGACGGCAGCCGATGCCTGCTTGCCGGCCGGCGAAGCTTGAGACCACGTCGGCGGGGACATTTCACAGGCTTCGGCGTAATCGGCGCACAGCTTGTCAAAGCCGGCGCGGTCGCCGATGGCCTGCAGCAGATCGAATAGCAAGAGCCAGAAGCGTCGCCCTTCCCGGCCATGATACGAACGGACAAAGGTTTCGAGTAGCGAGCGTGCAGCGGCATCCTGGCCGTTGGCGTAAAGCACAACGACCTGTTCGACGCAGGCTTGCAACGGGTCTTCGTCGTCATTGACGTCGATCCCCATGACGCTGGACTCGGTAAAGTCGTCGCTGTCGAAATCGTCGATGCTGAAATCGGAATCGACCGCCAGCGGTGCGGCTGCGGTGGCGGCCTGAGCCGACTTTGCGGCGGCTTGCGGTTTGGTCGGCTTGCCGGGTGTGAATTCGAGGTCGGGCAGCTGCTCGGGTAACGGCCTGGCATTTTCCGCCGCCGGTGCTTCCGGCGCTTTCACCTCCGGCGCGGAGGCCGGTGCACGTGGACGGGCTGCCGGCCTTTCCGGCATTTTTTTGTCAGGCTTCTTGAAAAAGGAAAAAACCATGTCTACTCCGCACGCGGGGGAGTAGTTTTAGCATGCCCTTGGACTTCACGCAACGAGCAAGGCGGTCACCACGAGCAGGAGCGCCAGAACCGGGCCGAATGGCTGGTCGAGCCCCAGCGCCAGGGCAAATGCTGCAACGTAGGCAGCCACGCCGATTCCAAGCGCCCAGCGCAGTCCGGCCCGCCAGTTTGCGGCCCGCCGGAAGGCCAGCCAGGGCGGGATGAAGACCAGCGCAAAAGCCCCCATGACACCCAGCGTCATGGTCGCCATCGCGAGGCACAGCGCCGCCATCAGATCGAAGCCCACCTGGGTGGGCCAGGCCGGCAGACCGCGCAGGCGGAACAGGTCGGGATAGACGCGGGCAAGGAGCAGGCGGGACGAGATCGCACGCAGGACGAGCAAGGCCAGCGCCACGCCGACGGCAACGGGCCAGAGCTGATCCTTGTCGGCAAAATACAGCTGCCCGTCGAACAGCGCATGGCCGAGGCGTTCCGCCATCGGCGCGTTGGCCGCCAGCAGGACGGCGCCGCCCCAGCCGGCAAGCAGCAGCAGGGCATCGGCGGCGCCACCGGACAGGCGCCGGGCAAACAGCCGGCGGCTGGCCCCGGCCAGCGCGGCTGTGGCCAGACCGCCGAGCACGGGCGGCACGCCGAGCAGCAGGGCGATCAGGGCACCGGCTGCCGCGACATGCGAATAGGCCAGCGCCGCCAGCCATTCGTCGCGCAGGCGCAAATAGCTGCCGAGCGCGGGCAAGAGGACGGCAAAGGCCAGTCCGGTCAGAAACGGAATGATGAAAAGATCAGCCGACATGGACGCCCTCCAGCGCGATGACCCGGTCGCAGACGGCATCGACGAAGGCGCTGTCGTGGCTGACCACGACCATGCCGGCGCCGGCGGCTGCCCGGTCGCGCAGGTGTTCGGTGAGGTGGTCGACGCCCGCGACATCGAGGTTGTTGGTCGGCTCGTCGAGGAGAACCAGATCGGCCGGCGCCTGCAGAACGGCCCACAGCGTCAGGTAGTGGCGCTGGCCGCCGGAGAGCCGGTCCAGCCGGCTATCGAGGCGGTCGGCCAGCCAGGCCGGCAGGCCATTTGGCGTCGCCCCGGTCAGCGCCAGCAGTTCGCGGCCGGACAGCGGCATGCCGACGACGGGCGGCACATCCTGCTTCTGCAAGGCCAGGCGCAGACCCGGCTTTTGCTCGATGCGTCCGGAGAAGACCCTGGCCCGACCGGCAATGGCGGCAAGCAAGGTGCTTTTGCCGACCCCGTTGGGGCCGGTCAGACCGACGATTTCACCCGCGGCAACAACCAGGTCGAGCGGCTGCGTGGCGGGCTGTTCCCAGCCCGCCACCAGACTGTCGGTACGCAGCAGAAAGCTCACTTCAGCGCTTTCAGGAGGCGTTGCAGGGTATCGTCGAAGAGGCTGACAAGATCTTTCGCCTCCGGCGTTCCGCCGACGGTATATGGCAGGAGCACGGCCGGAATGCCCGTTTTGCCGGCGATCCACTGGCTGGGACCGTCCTGCTGATAGGCCGCGCGCAACACCATCCTGGCCGGCGCCGTTTGCTGGCGCGCCACTAGGCCGTTGAGATGGCTGCCACTCGGCTCGATGCCCGGCTTGGGTTCGAGCGAGCCAACTTCCTTCATGCCCAGCCAGTTGTTCAGGTAGACGAACGAGGCGTGATGGACGAGGACCGGCACGCCTTTGAGCGGCGCCGCCTCCTTCTGCCAGCGTGCCATGGCCGTTTGCCATTTGCCGGCGAAGGTCTGGTAGCCGGCCTGGTAGGCCGCGGCATTGGCCGCATCCAGTTCGACCAGGCGCGCCGTCAGGGCTTCGCCAACCTTGAGGACATTGCGCGGATCGAGATGGGTGTGCGGATTGCCGGCGGCATGAACGTCGCCGTGGGCACGGTCGATGGTGGTCGGAACGTCGAGGCGGTTGACCAGGCCGGCCGCCTCGAAATAGCCCGGCCGCCCCGGCTGGATCGTCGCGTTGCCGGAATCGCGAAGCACCACGGGCAACCAGCCGATTTCGAGATCGGCGCCGGCGGCGATGAGCAGGTTGGCGCGCCGGGCCTGCGCCAGCAAAGATGGCTTGGCCTCGATGCGGTGGGGGTCCTGGAAGGCGTTGGTCGCCGTGTAGACCTTGACCTTGCTGCCGCCGATTTCCTGGGCCAGCGCACCCCATTCCGGCACGGTGGCGAAGATGTTGAGGTCAGCCTGGGCCGATCCCACGGTCAACCCGAAAAAAAGCCCAAAAATGAAATGTCTCATGGCCGCTCCTAGAACTTGTGCGCGCCATGGGCGCCGAGGCTCATGACGTATTGCAGGGTCAGCTGGTTGTCGGTCAGGCCGAGCATCGACTTGTCCTGCGCAATCTGCAGACGAACACGCGAGAACTCGCTCCAGCTGTAATCGACCATGGCCGAGACCTTCTTCGGCCGATGACTGTCGATGGTCAGATTGGCCGCGTTGGCGCCAAAATCGCGCGTACCGCTGTCGAGTTGCTCGTAACGCAAACCGGCCCGCCACTGCGGGGCAAACTGGAAAACGCCCTGGGCATACCAGCCGGACTGCCGCGTCCGGTAGCGACTCGTGACACTGCTCCCATCGGCCAGCGGATCGCAGGCATTGCCCACGCCCTCGTCGTCCGAACAGGTCAGGTCGCCCTTTTCGCGGCGCTGGAAGTACTCGGTCTGGAACTTGAAGTTCTGGTATTTCGGATTGCCGTTTGGCGCCCATTTCCAGACGAAGTCGGCCAGCCAGGTCGTCGAATCGCCGGAGAAAGCGCCCGCCGCTTCAACCCCGTTGATATCCTCGAACAGGGCCTGGCGCCCGCTGGCCTTCGTCTTCAGGTACGAGACGCCGGCCCGCCATTCGTTGGAAGCACCCACATCGCCGCCGAGGTGGACGAACAAGGCCCCGGCGCCAATCCCGTTGCGGTTGCGATCCGTACCCGGGAAATTCGCCCCACGCCCGGCTTCGGCGCCGAACTCCAGGAACACCGGCGTCGGCGCCAGCCATTTGAACTGCAGCCCATCCTGCGCATAGCTCGCGTGCTCGCCGAACATGGCCTGATACATCAACGGCGCATCGGCAAAATCCCACATGTGCGGATGCTGCTCGTTCAGATAACCGATGCCCGAGCGCATCCGCCCGCCCTTGAGGCCGACGCCGTGGCCGATGGCCAGCGACTGGAACCACGCCTCCTCGACTTCGGCGGTACCGTCGAGCACGGCCAAAATGGCCTGGCCACGCCAATAGGGATCGATGTTGGCGGCCAGCACCAGTTCGGTGTGCTCCACCGAAAAACCGCGCTTGTTGATCCCCTCGATCGTGCCGGCCGCATGATTGTGGCCGCCGGCCGGAACGAATCCGGAAATGCTGCGCGCGGCCACGTCCTTCATGTTTTTGTACTGCCCCTGAAGAATCAGCGAGACCTCCGGGTTGAATCCGCTGGCACCGGAGGTCGTGCGCGCTGCGGGCGGCGCAACGACGTCGGGCACAGCCGGTTTTTCCGGCGCGGCCGCGGCCTGTTTTTCGGCCTGGGCCAGCTTCTGCTCGAGCGCCGCGATGCGCTGCTCGTAGCTCTTCTTCATCTCGTCGATCTGGGCGCGAATCGCCGCCAGATCGCCATCGGACGCGGCGTTAACGCCGCATGAGGCGGCCAGCAAGACCACCATGGCAAGGGATTTCTGCATGGGAATTTCCTGAAATTGCGTAACAAGCAGCCGACCGCGGGGATCCCACGGTCAACCGGAAAAAACGGGCAATTTCAGAAAATGGGCGGGCCCTGCTGGGTGGCGACCGGCGCCGGGAAAGTCCGGCGACCATGGGCCGTGAACGAGGCCGGGACAAACTGGACAGCGACCACCGGCGGCAATGCCGCCAGCGACGGCAGCGCCGAACCGAGATCGTGCGCCGCCAGGCAGAGCTGACAGGCATGCGTCGGCAAGCCCTGCTCATTGCTCGCTGCATGCTCGACCGCATGCACGCCTGCCGCCAGTTGGGCGAAGACGAGGGCAATAACGAGAAGCAGATGGCGCAGACGCAGCATTCGATCAGTTTATCAGGACAGCATGACCTTCCGGTGACAGCGACTCAATCGGCCTGCACCAGCAGGCCTTTGAGATACTCACCTTCGGAGAAGTTCAAGGCCACCGGATGGTCCGCCGCGCCGGCCAAACGACGAACGATGCGGGCATGGCGTCCGGCATCGAGCGCCGAATCGGCGACGATTTTCTGGAACATTTCCAGACCGACGCCACCCGAGCACGAATAGGTCATCAACAACCCGCCCGGCCGCAACAGCCGGAAGCCAAGGATATTGATGTCGCGGTAAGCCTTGGCCGCCCGCTCGGCATGGGCCGCCGAGGGCGCGAACTTGGGCGGATCGAGGACGATCAGATCGAACTGCCGCCCGGCCTTGCGGAAATCACGCAACGCCTGGAAGACGTCGGCCTCGAGCCATTCGGCCCGCTCTGCCGGCAATTGCGGATTCAGGGCCAGATTGGCCGCCGCCTGGGCCAGGGCCGGTCCGGACGAATCGATCGACAGTACGCTCGCTGCGCCGCCCGCCAGCGCCTGCAGCGAAAATCCGCCGGTGTAGCAGAAACAATTGAGCACATCCTTGCCGGCCGACAACTGGCCGAGCAGGGCGCGATTTTCCCGCTGGTCGAGATAGAAACCGGTCTTGTGGCCACCAGCGATGTCGATCGCCAGGCGCACGCCGTTTTCGTCGATGGAAAGCGGCGTCGCCGGCGGCTCGCCGTACAGCCAGCCGGTCGTCGGCCCGAGCCCTTCGAGGCCGCGCACGTCGGAATCGGAACGCTCGTAAATACGCGCGCAACCGGTCGCCTTGACCAGCCCGGCGACGATGGCATTCCGCCACTTGTCGGCCCCGGCCGAGGTCAGCTGAACGACGACAGTGTCGCCATACTGGTCGGCGATGACGCCCGGCAGGCCGTCGGATTCGGCATGGATCAGGCGCAAACCCTGCTGCCCGCGCAGCTCCGGCAGCGCCTGGCGCAACGCCACCGCCGCCGCGATACGGCGCTTGAAGAAGGCGTCGTCGATGGACTCTTCGGTATCGAAGGTCCAGAAGCGCACACGAATCTGCGATTTCGGGCTGTAGGCCGCGCGCCCGAGCGGACGCAGGTTGTCGGCCAGCACCTCGACCGTATCGCCTGGCCGCGCCCGGCCCTCGAGCCGGCCGACCGAACCGGCGAACAACCAGGGGTGATGCTTGAACGCCGAACGTTCCTTGCCCGGAAGCAGAATCAGCTGAGCCATGTTTTTCCCGAAGTCAAAAATGAAGAAGCCCCGGTCACCTTGCGGCAACCGGGGCTCGGAATACTGGCGAAAACTTAAGCGCCCAGAGCCTTGCGGTTGCGCTGATGGCACTCAGCACCGTACATGACCTTGAACATGGTCTTGCTCATGCCCTTGAACAGGCGCTTGGTGGACTTGGAAACGCAGCGGCGCTCCAGCGAAGAACGACGGTTACGATTGATGGTAGCGGCCATGATAACTCCTTGAATCCAGCGTATTTGCGAAACCGTAGAGAATAGCGCCCTGTGGATGAATCGTCAACGAAGCCTTGATTTTTCGCCAATTTTTACGGTTGTGGCGGAGCAAACCCGGTTGACCGTGAGACTTCAAGCTTATTTTGCCTTCGCTCTCGGGTGCGCGGCATCGTAAACCTTGGCCAGGTGCTGAAAATCCAGGTGCGTATAGACCTGGGTCGACGCGATGCTGGCATGACCGAGCATCTCCTGCACCGCGCGCAGATCGCCGGACGACTGCAAAACGTGCGAGGCGAAGGAATGGCGCAGCATGTGCGGATGAACGTGGGCCGGCAAGCCCATCAACACCGCCCGGCGCGCCAGGCGCGCCTCGACCATGCGCGGACTGATGCGTCGTCCGCGCTGCCCGACAAACAGGGCTTTTTCGTCGGCCAGCGCCAGTTGCGAGCGGACACCCGCCCAAGCGGCAAGCGCTTCCCGCGCCTTGCTACCGACCGGTACCACACGCAACTTGCTGCGCTTGCCGAATACGCGGATTTCGCCCTCGTGAGCAACGCTGTCGAGCGCGTTGCAATTCAGTGCGACCAGCTCGGCCAGACGCAGGCCGGAGGAATAAAACAGTTCGAACATCGCGAGGTCGCGCGCGCCCTGCACCGGATCATCGTCCTCGAGCGGCGCCAGAAGGCTGGCCGCTTCGTCCACGGACAGGGCTTTGGGCAACAATCGGGGCGATTTCGGCGGACGGATTCCGTCGCAGGGATTGGCCTTGATCTGGCCACGCCCACCCAGCCAGCCGAAAAAGCCGCGCCAGGCCGACAGGGTGCGAGCCAGCGAGCGACCAGTCAGACCTTGACCATGCAGCTGCGCGACAAAGCGGCGAATGTGATGGACCAGCAGTCCATCCAGCGGCGTATCGCCTGCCGCGACCAACAATTTGGCTAAATCACGCCGGTAGTTCGAGACGGTGTGCTGCGACAGTCGACGCTGATCCGACAGTTCGGCCAGCCAGGCATCGACCGAAGCAGAGGGCGTCACAGGACGCTCTTGGTCACCCGGGCCAGGGCTGCCGACACCATTTCGCCAAGGCGTTCGAGATAAAGGGTGCCCATGTCGGCGTAGAAGCGCTGCGCATCCTCACTGCCCAGGGCGATCATCCCAACCGTGCCGCCGCCGTTGCGCAGCGCGATCAGCGCCTGCGAGCGAATATGCGACGCGGCGTCGCCAAACCACGAGTTCGTGCCAAAACCAGCGGTCGAACCGCAGAACGGCCGCGCCAGCGTTTCGGCAAACACCTGCAGTTCCTCGCTGACCGCCGCGAATTCAGGCAGATCATCGATGCCGGCCGGCTTGTCCCACAGACGCAGGGCAACATGCGGCACCGAAAAATCGTCACGCAGGTGAAAATTGAGGAGATGAATGACAGCCTGGAATGTTTCGGCCGCGATCAGGGCGACGGACAGGCGATGCACCTTCTCGCTGATCTGGTCGTTTTCCTCGCCGAAGGAAATCAGCTCGGCCAGCTTGCTTTCAGTCGCCCGGTTCTTGTCGCGCAGCGTCAGCATCTGGCGCTCAGCCAGCGACACCGTGCGACCGCCATGCGGATGCGGCACGAAAATCTGCGCCATCAGGTCTGCATACTGCTCGAAAAAACCTGGATTGTTTTTCAGGTAGTCCGCGATTTCATCGGGGAACATGGCGCTCATAATTCGATTTCTCCAGAGAATACAGTCACTGCCGGGCCAGTCATCAGAACACTCCGCTCCGCGCCACCCCAGGCGATATTCAGCTCGCCACCACGCGTCGTCACACGGACCGGCGAATCCAGCAGACCGCGCCGAATGCCGGCAACAACCGCTGCACAGGCACCTGTGCCGCAGGCCATCGTCTCACCGGCACCCCGCTCGTACACGCGCAGCTTGATGGCATGCCGATCAACAATCTGCATAAAACCGGCGTTGACCCGCTGCGGGAAACGTTCGTGTTTTTCGATCAAAGGACCATGTTCGTCGACCGGCGCCGTGTCGACGCTGTCCACAACCTGCACGGCATGCGGATTCCCCATCGACACCACGCTGGTTTCCAGGGTTTCGTCGGCCACATCAAGCATATGCACAATCACGTCGTCGTCCGCGTGAAACGGGATTTCCGCCGGCAGGAAACGCGGGACGCCCATGTCGACCGTGACGTTGCCATCCCCTTCCAGACGCGGCGTGATGATGCCCTTCATGGTCTCGACACGAATCTCGCGCTTGTCGGTCAGGCCTTGCTCATGCACGAAGCGCACGAAACAGCGCGCACCATTGCCGCACTGCTCGACCTCACCGCCGTCGGCATTGAATATCCGATAGCGGAAATCGATGCCGGGCTGCGTGGCTTTTTCCACCAGCAGAATCTGGTCGCAGCCCACGCCAAAATGCCGGTCAGCCAGATAGCACAACTGCTCCGGGGTCAGCGACAGGGTCTGGCGAATGCCATCGAGCACCACAAAGTCGTTGCCCAAGCCATGCATTTTCGAAAATTTGAGTTTCACGATCCGACCCACCAAGTGATTTAAAAAAGCATAGCAGAGACAGAGAGTTGGCTCAAAATCTTAAAGCTTCTTCTCCATCACGAAATCGTCCATCACGTAGCCGTGACCGATGTCATCCACAATCGCTTCGCGCACCACGAAGCCGTATTTTTTGTAGGAATTGATGGCTTTCTCGTTGCGTTTGTTGACCGCCAGGATCACGCACGGATAGCCCTCTTTCTTGGCCCGCGCCGCCACATGGGCAATCAACTGGCCGCCAACGCCCTGACGCTGTACGTCGGGATGGATGTACAACTTGTCGAGCTTGAATTCGCCTTTGTAGATTTCACTGAAAGCAAAGCCAACGCGACGATCGCCCAGAAAAGCTTGATCAAGCCACTTGTGCAATTCCTCGAGATCATCGTACAGACGTTCGTGCCCGTAGCGTTGCTCGAGCATGAAGTCGATCTGCTCCTGGGTAATGATGCCGGGATAGGTGGCCTGCCAGATTTCGCGGGCCAGCGCCGAGATCGCTGGCACATCGGGGGGGGTCACGGGACGGATTTCAACGTTCAGGCTGTTCATGGGTAAATCCTTTGTTCTCCGGGTGGCCGGGTTTTAAAACGTTTGTGCAACCAGAAATACTGCTCCGGCATCCGCAGCACCTGGCTTTCGATAAATCGGTTCATGAATTCCGTATCCGCCTCGACGCTTTCGCCCGGGAAATTATCCCAGGGCGGCATTACCTCGACCTCATAACCATCGGGTAACTGACGGGTGATGCAGGCGACGACCCGTGCGCCGGTCAGGCGAACCAAGCGCGACAGCGCTGGAATAGTCGCCGCCTGAACCCCGAAAAAGGGGACGAAAATCGACTCCTTCGGACCGAAATCCATATCCGGCAGATAGTAGAAGCGGTAGCCGTCTTTCATGGCCTTGACGATCTTGCGCATGCCATCCTGACGCGACAGCAAAAGCCCGTTCGCAAAGCGCATCCGTCCATCATAGAGAAGTTTGTTGAGCACCGGATTCTTCTGTTTCGAATAAACGCTGCATCCCGGCACAAACATGGACATTCGTGTCGCCCCCGCGTCGAGCCCGACGAAATGCGGCGACAACAATATTACTGGCCGGTCTTCCGGATCTGTCAGATGCTCGACCCCGCGAATACGGATCAGTCGCTCCAGCCTGGCCCTGGGCGCCCACCAGCCCAGTGTCCGATCCAGCACTGCACGGGCGAAGGCGACGAAATGGCGGCGAGCTAAATCTTCCCGCTCCGAATCACTCAGCCCAGGAAGACACAGCCGCAGATTGGTCAATGCCACATTGCGACGCTCACGGCCCAACGCGTAGAGCAGTCGTCCCAAACCAAAGCCGAGCGCCCTCAGCGCCGGCAACGGCAGCCAATGGAGGCACCACAGAAACCCGACAAGCAGGTATGTTGCAAACGTCTTCACTGCCCGCATCACTCCACCGGCGGCGGCTCGGCACCGGCCGGGCGCTTGTATCGGTTGTAGCCCCACAAGTATTGGCTGGGGCACATGCGTATCAAGGATTCGATTTCCAGATTGATCTGTTGCGCCCGGTCGACGGTAGAGCCCGCCAACGGGACGCTGGGCGGCTGAAAGCGCATCCGATAACCCTTCCCGCCAGGCAGCCGCTCGGCCCAGGTCAAGAGCGAAACCGCACCCGTTTCGGTCAGTCTGGCCGCCAGCGTCATCGTGTAGGCGTAACGACCAAAAAACTTCAGCCACACACCTTCACCGGTTTTCGGTGCCTGATCCGGCAACATGCCTACCATCTGCCCCTTCTTCAATGCCTTGATCAGGGCCCGTACACCGGACAGATCCGCCGGCGCCAGATGCAAATGCGCCCGTTTGCGGCCTTTGAGAATCAGTTCCTGAACCACCGCGAACTTCGGTGGCCGATAGAGAACCGTAATATCGCCATATGCGGAGACATATTGCGCCGTAATTTCAAAGCAGCCGAGATGCGGCGTCAGGAAGACGATGCCCTTCCCTTCCCGCTGCGCCGCCTCGACATGCTCCCAACCAATAACCTCGGTCACCAGCGGAATCGCTTCTTCGAGCGGACGCATCCAGATGCGGGCCAGCTCCACCATCTGCTTCCCCGTTTCGGCAGCGACCTTGCCCCGCAACGATGCAGGAAGCCCAGCCTGGGCAATGTTTTCACGCAAGTGACGCCGGTACGTTGGCGAGAGGGCATAGGTCAATAAGCCCAGTACCGCACCGAACAAATGCAGGGCGCGCAGCGGCAAGCGTGAAAGAAAGCGAAAGATGAAAACCATGAAGCCCCGGGGGTTGAATCCCCCTGAGAAAAGTTTAATATTATCCGTTCGCCGAGTTAAACAGACAACTTGCGGGGCGACTAATAAATTCTGCTAAAGCGTCGCCGCTCGTGGTCCGAAGCAGGTAGCGCCGGAACAAAGGACCACTGGAGCATCACATGAGCGAATATTTCTTCACTTCCGAATCCGTCGGCGAAGGCCATCCGGACAAGGTTGCCGACCAGATTTCCGACGCCATCCTCGACGCCATCCTGGCTCAGGACAAGCATTCCCGCGTCGCTGCGGAAACCCTGTGCAATACCGGCCTCGTCGTGCTGGCTGGTGAAATCACCACCCACGCCAACGTCGATTACATCCAGGTTGCCCGCGACACCATCAAGCGTATCGGCTACGACAACACCGAATACGGCATCGACTACAAGGGCTGCGCCGTGCTCGTCGCCTACGACAAGCAGAGCCCGGACATCGCCCAGGGCGTGGACAAGGCTTACGACGACAACCTCAACCAGGGTGCCGGCGACCAGGGCCTGATGTTCGGTTATGCCTGCGACGAAACGCCGTCGCTCATGCCGCTGCCGATCTACCTCTCGCACCGTCTGGTCGAGCGCCAGGCCATGCTGCGCAAGGATGGCCGCCTGCCGTGGGCGCGCCCGGATGCCAAATCGCAGGTGACCATCAAGTATGTCGACGGCAAACCCTACTGCATCGACACCGTCGTCCTGTCCACCCAGCATTCGCCGGACATCAGCCTCGAAGACCTGCGCGAAGCCACCATCGAACAGATCATCAAGCCCGTGCTGCCCAAGGAACTGATCAAGGGCAACATCAAGTTCCTGGTCAACCCGACCGGCCGCTTCGTTGTCGGTGGCCCGCAGGGCGATTGCGGCCTGACCGGCCGCAAGATCATCGTCGACACCTACGGCGGCGCTGCACCACACGGTGGTGGCGCCTTCTCCGGCAAGGACCCCTCCAAGGTTGACCGTTCTGCCGCCTATGCCGGCCGCTATGTCGCCAAGAACATCGTCGCCGCCGGCCTTGCCTCGCGCTGCCTGGTCCAGGTTTCCTACGCCATCGGCGTCGCCGAACCGACCTCGGTCATGGTCGACACCTTCGGCACCGGCAAGGTCAGCAACGAAACCCTGACCGCGCTGATCAAGAAGCACTTCGACCTGCGTCCGAAGGGCATCGTCAACATGCTTGACCTGCTTCGCCCGATCTACCAGAAGACAGCGGCTTACGGTCACTTTGGCCGCGACGAGCCGGAGTTCTCCTGGGAAGCCACCGACCGCGCCAACCTGCTCAAGTCGGATGCGGGCCTGTAGGAAATAAGTCACACCAAAGGCAAAGGGAAGCCCCACGGCTTCCCTTTTTTTTCGCTAGAATTGCGAAATATGCTCAAACGAATCTCCGTCGACCAACTTTGCCTCGGTATGCATCTTCAGGCATTTTGCGGTGCATGGATGGATCATCCGTTCTGGCGGACGAAATTCGTCCTGACCGACCCCAACGACATCGCCCTGATTCGTGAGAGCACGATCACCGAAGTCTGGATTGATATTTCCAAGGGCATTGACGTTGAAAAACCGGGTCCGGAACCCGCCGTTATTGCCGAACAGATTCCCGAGCCCCCTCCGGTCGTTCAGGAGAAAACTTCATTCAACGACGAGGTCAAGCGCGCAGCCAAAATCTGCGCCAAAGGCAAGGAAGCCGTCGTTTCAATGTTCCAGGAAGCGCGCATGGGCAAGGCCATTGAGGCCGAGGCTGCGGCACCGCTGGTCGAGGAAATATCCAACTCCGTTCTGCGCAACCCCGGCGCGCTGATCAGCCTGGCACGCCTGAAAGTCGCCGACGATTACACCTACATGCATTCGGTTGCGGTCTGCGCACTGATGATCGCACTGTCCAGACAGCTTGGGCTGGATGAACAGCAAACCCGCGAGGCCGGCATGGGTGGCCTGCTGCACGACCTTGGGAAGGCGATGATTCCCATGGAGATCCTGAACAAGCCGGGCAAGCTGACCGACGAAGAATTTGCACTGGTCAAAACCCACCCGGAAGAAGGTCACAAGCTCCTGCTCGAAGGCAAGGGTATCAGCGACGTCACCAAGGACATCTGCCTGCACCACCACGAAAAAATGGATGGCAGCGGCTATCCGAAGAAGCTCAATGGTGACGCCATCAGCCTGTTCGCCAAGATGGGGGCCGTTTGCGATGTGTACGACGCCATTACCTCCAATCGTCCCTACAAGGCAGGCTGGGATCCCGGCGAGTCGATCAAGCGCATGGCGGAATGGCAGGGACATTTCGACCCAATTGTTTTCCAGGCTTTCGTCAAGAGCCTCGGCATTTACCCCATCGGTTCGCTGGTCAAGCTGGCATCGGGCAAGCTGGGTGTCGTCGTCGAGCAAGGCGAGCAATCCCTGCTCAAGCCCAAGGTCAAGGTCTTCTTCTCGACCAAGTCCCAAGCCTACATCAAGCCGGAAGTCATCGACCTGGCGAGAAGCGCCGAGAAAATCACCGGACGCGAAGATGCCGCCAAATGGGGCATCAAGGACATCGACCGCTTCTGGGCGGCGGAATGATCGAGCCCGGTCGAGCAGGCATCTTCACCCAGCCGACCGAAGAATGTTTCCAGCCCAGACAATCCATTCGGCATTCGCACATGAACATGCTTCATTGCTATGATTCGGACATATGCTGAAGAAAATTCCCGTCGAAAAACTTGGCTTGGGCATGTACCTTCAGGCGTTCTGTGGCGCCTGGCTGGATCATCCTTTCTGGCGAACCAAATTCCTGCTGGACGATCCGGATGATCTGACACTGATCCGGAAAAGCCCCATTGCCGAAGTCTGGATCGATATTTCAAAGGGGCGCGATGTCGATCCGGACGATATCGAACCCGGCACGATCCTCCAGACAGCCGAGGAAGTTCCGGCCCAGGCACCGGAGACAACCCGCCGTGTTGCGCTGAACGACGAGCTTCGCCAGGCGGCCCGCATCATCGCCAAGGCGAAGGAAATGATTGCCTCGGTATTCGAGAACGCCCGCATGGGCCAGACCGTCGAAATCGACGCGCTGGTCCCCCTGGTCGACGAGATTCTGAATTCGCTGGCGCGCAATCCAGTTGCCCTGATTTGCCTGGCGCGCCTGAAGACCGCCGACGATTACACCTTCATGCATTCGATCTCGGTGTGCGGCCTGATGATCTCGCTGGCGCGCCAGCTCGGGCTGACTGACGAGCAGGCCCGCGAGGCCGGGATGGGTGGATTGCTGCACGACCTGGGCAAGACCACATCGCCGCAACACATGCTCAACAAGCCGGGCAAACTGACCAACGAGGAGTTTGCCGAAATCAAGCTGCACACCACCGAAGGCTACAAGATCTTGCTGGATGGAAGCGGCTTTACCGAGGTCGTCACGGACATTTGCCTGCACCATCACGAAAAGATCGACGGCTCGGGCTATCCCGAAGGGCTGTCCGGCGATCAGATTTCGCTCTACGCCAAGATGAGCGCCGTGTGCGACGTCTACGACGCGATCACCTCGAACCGCCCCTACAAATCGGCGTGGGATCCGGCCGAAGCCATTCGCAGCATGGCGGAGTGGAGCGGCCATTTTGACCCGGTGATCTTTCAGGCCTTCGTCAAGCGCATCGGCATTTACCCCGTTGGTTCGCTGGTCCGCCTGGCCTCGGGCAAACTCGGGGTAGTGATCGAGCAGAACGAACAGACGCTGCTCAAGCCCAAGCTCCGCGTATTTTTCTCGACCAAGTCGCAGGCCTACATCAAGCCCGAAGTCATCGATCTCGCGCGCAGCCTGGAAACGATTGCCGGGCGCGAGGATGCCGCGAAATGGGGCATTCAGGACATCAACCGTTTCTGGGCCAGCGACAAACCCTGAAAAGGGTTTATAATCCGCCACCTACCGAGGGGCGCTGCAGGGGATCATTTCTCCCAGGCTCGGTTTAAAACGGCGCTCACTGATCAACCCTGCCGGGCGCAGGGGGCCGCCGGTGAGCTTACAGCCGTCACTCCCCTCCCCGTCACAGTTATTTAGGAGCTTACTGTGGCTGAATTCAAAGACTGCGTTATCGCTGACATCAACCTTGCCGACTGGGGTCGCAAGGAAATCCGCATTGCCGAAACCGAAATGCCTGGCCTCATGGCCATCCGCGAGGAATTTGCCAAGAGCCAGCCGCTCAAGGGCGCGCGCATCACCGGTTCGCTGCACATGACCATCCAGACCGCCGTGCTGATCGAGACGCTGACCGCGCTCGGCGCCGACGTCCGCTGGGCCTCGTGCAACATTTTCTCGACCCAGGACCACGCTGCCGCCGCCATCGCCGCGCAGAACATCCCGGTGTTTGCCGTCAAGGGCGAAACGCTGGTCGATTACTGGGATTACACCCACCGCATCTTCGAATGGGCTGATGGCGGTTACTCCAACATGATCCTCGACGACGGCGGCGATGCCACCCTGCTCCTGCACCTCGGCGCCAAGGCCGAGAAGGACATCTCCGTGCTGGCCAAGCCGGGCTCGGAAGAAGAAACCATCCTGTTCGCCGCCATCAAGGCCAAGCTGGCCGTCGATCCGACCTGGTATTCCGTCCGCCTTGCCGCCATCAAGGGCGTCACCGAGGAAACGACGACCGGCGTCCATCGCCTGTACCAGATGCACCAGCGCGGCGACCTCAAGTTCCCGGCCATCAACGTCAATGACTCGGTCACCAAGTCCAAGTTCGACAACCTCTACGGCTGCCGCGAATCGCTGGTCGATGGCATCAAGCGCGCCACCGACGTCATGATCGCCGGCAAGGTTGCCGTCGTTTGCGGCTACGGCGATGTGGGCAAGGGTTCCGCCCAGGCCCTGCGCGCCCTGTCGGCCCAGGTCTGGGTCACCGAAATCGATCCGATCTGCGCGCTGCAGGCCGCCATGGAAGGCTACCGCGTCGTCACCATGGAATACGCCGCCGACAAGGCCGACATCTTCGTCACCACGACCGGCAATTTCCACGTCATCACGCACGACCACATGGCCGCCATGAAGGATCAGGCCATCGTCTGCAACATCGGCCACTTCGACAACGAAATCGACGTCGCGTCGATCGAGAAGTACCAGTGGGAAGAGATCAAGCCGCAGGTCGACCACGTCATCTTCCCGGACGGCAAGCGCATCATCCTGCTCGCCAAGGGCCGCCTGGTTAACCTCGGCTGCGGCACGGGCCATCCGTCCTACGTCATGTCGTCTTCGTTCGCCAACCAGACCATCGCCCAGATCGAGCTGTACACCCGTACGGCCGAATACCCGGTCGGTGTCTACACGCTACCCAAGCACCTCGACGAGAAGGTCGCCCGCCTGCAACTGAAGAAGCTCAATGCGCAACTGACGACGCTGCGTCCGGACCAGGCCGCCTACATCGGCGTGCCGATCGAAGGTCCGTACAAGGCCGAGCACTACCGCTACTAAGCCATGCGCCTGCTCGCCACCTGGATCATCAACGCGCTCGCACTGCTGGCCCTGCCCTACGTCGTGCCGTCGATCCACGTGGCGAGCTTCGGTACGGCGTTGATCGTCGCCCTCGTTCTCGGGCTGATCAATGCCGTGCTGCGGCCATTGCTGATCTTGCTGACCCTGCCGGTGACGCTACTGACGCTGGGGTTGTTCATCTTCGTCATCAACGCCGTGCTGTTCCAGTTGGCGGGGTATCTCGTCGACGGATTCAACGTCGGCGGCTTCTGGCCGGCTTTGCTCGGCTCGATTGTGTACAGCGTGATCTCGTGGCTGCTCAGTGGCCTGTTTTCGTCGGTCAAGGGCAAGTAAGTGCCGCGCGCTGACCAGCTGCTTGTCGAATCCGGGCTCGCTGCGTCACGCACGGCGGCGCAGCGCCTGATTGCGGCTGGCCGGGTTCGCTGGTCGGGCGGCACGATTCCCAAACCGGCTTTCGATTTGCCGCCAGAAACCTCGTTGACCGTCGAAGCCGACCCCGACGACCGTTTCGTCTCGCGCGGCGGCCTCAAACTGGCCGGCGCACTGGCCGAAACCGGCCTTGCCGTCGCCAGCAAGCGTTGTCTCGATGTCGGGCAATCCACCGGTGGCTTTACCGATTGCCTGCTGCAGGCCGGAGCCCGCCACGTCGTCGGCGTCGATGTCGGCCACGGGCAGTTGCACCCCCGCCTGGCTGGCGACCCGCGCGTCACCGCCATCGAGGGCATCAACTGCCGGGCGCTGACCCCGGCCGATCTGGGCACCGCCTTGCCCGAAGGCGGCTTCGACCTCATCGTCGGCGATGTGTCCTTCATCTCGATGACGCTGATCCTGCCCCAATTGCCCGCCCTGCTGGCGGCTGACGGCGACCTGCTGCTGCTCGTCAAACCGCAGTTCGAGGTCGGGCCGGACAATATCGGCAAAGGCGGCATCGTCCGCGACCCCGCGCTCTACCACGAGGTCGAGCGCAAATATTTCGATTTTGCCCAAAATTTCCGGTTGACCGTGAAAGCCTGGCTGAACAGCCCGATTACCGGCGGTGATGGCAACCGCGAATTTTTCATCTGGTTGAAAAAATGACTACAGAAATCTCCATCGAATTCTTCCCGCCGCAAACGCCCGAAGGCGTCGACAAGCTGCGCGCCGTCCGTGCCGAGCTGGCGAAACTCAATCCTGCCTTCTTCTCGGTCACCTTCGGGGCCGGCGGCTCGACCCGCGAACGCACCTTCGCCGTCGTCAAGGAAATCGCCGCCGAAGGCCATGACGCCGCACCGCACCTGTCGTGCATCGGCTCGACGCGCGACAACATCCGCGACATCCTCAACGAATACAAGGCAGCCGGCATCAAGCGCACCGTCGCCCTGCGCGGCGACCTGCCCTCCGGCATGGCCGAAACCGGCGAGTTCCGCTACGCCAACGAACTCGTCGAATTCATCCGCGCCGAAACCGGCGACTGGTTCAGCATCGAAGTCGCCGCCTACCCGGAATGGCACCCGCAGGCGCGCAGCCCGAAGGACGACCTCGACGCCTTCGCACGCAAGGTCAAGGCCGGCGCCAATTCGGCCATCACCCAGTATTTCTACAACGCCGACGCCTATTTCCACTTCGTCGACGAAGCCCGGGCGCTCGGCGTCGATGTTCCCATCGTCCCCGGCATCATGCCCATCGTCGGCTTCACCAAGCTGGCGCGCTTCTCGGACGCATGCGGTGCCGAACTGCCGCGCTGGATGCGCAAGAAGTTCGAAAGCTACGGCGACGACAGCGATTCCATCCGCGCCTTCGGCCTCGACGTCGTGACCGAACTGTGCGAACGCCTGCTCAAGGGCGGCGCGCCCGGCCTGCACTTCTACGCCATGAACCAGTCGGCGCTGACCACTGAGATATGTAAACGTCTCAACCTGAAGTAACTTTCAGTCGCAATTTTGATAGAAGCTGCACAACGGACTTTCGTAAAGGAAACTGCTTTGTATCGTGCAAATTAGCCTAACGCATAGAAGCCTTCGACTCTTCATTGCTATCTCCTCCATACGAGATGCATAATCTGCACATCTTTCTTCCAACTAGCCTTAACGCCCCCATCTTTGGATCTTGATCTTGTTTGACGCGCCCCATTCTTCGCCTATTTCCGCTACGGATACAAAGGTCATACCGTTTTTGAAGTGGGCAGGTGGAAAGCGTTGGCTAGCCTCCGATCTGGTAAAAAAAATCGGGCAGCCTGTTGGACGTTATATCGAGCCTTTTTTAGGTGGTGGCGCAATATTCTTTACTCTCAGGCCAAAAAGTGCACTATTAGGTGACCTCAATACAGAGCTTGTCGACACCTATAGGGCTATTCAGAAAAACTGGCGAGGTATTAAAAGTAGGTTGGAGCGGCACCAAGAACTACATACTAAAGACTATTATTATACAGTTCGCTCCACTACTCCTAAGAATGCGCTTGATAGAGCTGCGCGGTTTATCTATCTAAACCGAACTTGCTGGAATGGGCTATACAGAGTAAATCTTAGTGGTGTATTCAACGTACCTATTGGCACCAAAAATACCGTATTGCTGGATACTGATGATTTTGAAACCATTTCCCATTTACTTGAATCAGCAAAAATACAAGCAGGTGATTTTGAATCACTAATTGACCAAGCAATTGAAGGGGATGTGGTGTTTGCTGACCCACCGTACACCGTACGGCATAAATTTAATGGGTTCGTTAAATACAATGAAAGCCTATTCTCTTGGGACGACCAAGTTCGTCTTCGAAATTCACTGCTGCGTGCGATGAATCGGGGAGCAAAGATTTTCGTAACTAACGCTGACCACGAAAGTATCCGAGTACTTTACGGAGATGAATTTGAGCTAACAGGTATTGAACGTTACAGCTCGATTAGTGGAAAATCGAGCACCAGAGGTAAATATCCTGAGCTAGTTATTACAGGGTAGAACCATATTCTGAATAGCGTTAGCACACAACTTTGATGCACCCAAAGACTACAATTTGCACGAAGTTAGATTTGTCATATTAATAGGCTGAATATGCGTGATTGGCTAGGTAGAATCCCAATAATTGGACCTGCATTCACATGCACACTCCGTGATCACATTTCTGCTGTTGCAGATTTTTCGATCACTGTGGCATTTTCAAGCATAACATTTTGGCTATCGGTAATTATCCTTAGCATCTTTGATGTTAACCGCAGTGTCAGCCTAGGTGATTTACTTGGTAGTACAGTTCAAGGTGGGGAACTATTCATATTTTCACTCGGCATCCTTGGGCCAATTCTAATTATTGTCATGGACGATGCGCGTAAAGCCAAAAATTTTCCATCTGGAAAATGGTTAATGTTCCTATTGGTAGTTTCCGCGTTGGTATGTGGCAGCCTTTTTGCAATTCTTAAGGCCAATAGCCTTCACGGAGCTAGTGGACTGGGCATAGATAAAAATCAAGCGGTAAGCATATCGTTCTGGATGGCTAGTGTTGCTTGTGCCCTCCGGTATCTAACGATTGCCTACAATAAATCTCTAAGCCGATTCAGCGCGGAAGATCTTCAAGCAGGGGAACAGCAATTCAAGAATGCCTTCGCCACTAGGCATGGAAAGGGAAATTGATGCAACAGCGTAGCATTTTGAGAGATCCCTATAAGGTTGAAATCAGGGCACTCCCTGTTGAGCAGCCACTTGGTACATTTTATATAGCAGCTCTAGACTCAAAGGTGCTGTGTGAAATAACCCACGCAGATGTCCGCAGAATGTATAAAGAGCGGGATATTGAAACCTATTTAGGAATTCAACGCCCTTTAAATCCGAATCGCGTACAAGAAATTAAGGAGTTTGTAAAAACGTCCGACGCATGTTTTCCGACTGGCGTTATTCTTGCGGTTAAGGGTCAGTACGCCAACTTTGACGAGAACACCCTGACGCTAACTCTTCGCAATTACGAGGAGGATAGCAATCAAGAGGCAAATATTGACCGCATTGAAATTGCTCAGGTTCTAGATGGTCAGCATCGTATCGAAGGACTTCAAGGTTATAACGGAAAGCCTTTTAATGTAAATATTGTTGTCTTCGTAGACATTGACATTGAAGATCAAGCCTATCTATTTTCAACAGTTAATCTCGCGCAAACGAAGGTTAACAAGAGTCTTGTGTATGATCTTTTCGAATATTCAAAGTCTAGAAGCCCCCAAAAAACTGGCCATAACGTTGCTGTTGCATTAGATCAATTGGCAGATTGTCCCTTCCATCATCGCATCAAACGGCTGGGAGCCTCTACGCCAGGAAGAACTAGCGAACGTCTAACTCAAGCAACTTTTGTTGAATCGCTCCTTCCTTACATTACAAAAAACGCCATTCAAGACCGTGATCTCCTGATCAAAGGAAAACACCCGCACCGGGCGAATGATATGGAATCAAGGGAGCTTATCTTTCGAAATATGTTTCTTGATAACAGAGACTTCGAGATTGCCGACATTATTCTTTATTATTTCGAAGCGATCAGGAATCGTTGGGCAAGCGCATGGGACTCTGATGCAAAAGGTGCTGTGCTCGGGAAAACGAACGGTTTTAGAGCACTAATGAAGCTGTTGCGGCCAGCGTATTTGCGTCTCGGAAAACCCGGCGATGTGGTACCTCGGGAGGACTTCTTGAAGTTGTTTGAAAAAAGCTCTCTTAAGGATGAGGATTTCAACATCGACAACTTCAAACCAGGCACTAGCGGCGAATCTGCACTATATAGGACACTGATTGAACAACTTGGGTTGTCTACTTTAGCGTAGCCGCAAATCCGATTTCATTAGTGAGGTGTATTTAACCAATTACCCTATTGGAAGGCCCTCGCCTATGAGCGGCAGGGCCAATTTGTCATTCAAAACAGTTCACCGCGGTCGATTTTGTTCTTTTTAGTAGCACGGGTGCCACCAAGCATTAAATCGTCAAACAAGCCTTTTCAAGAACTGGTCAACGATTGCTGCCCGCACATCGGGTTTTACTGCATCTAACCTGAGTAGCAATTTAGCAATCTGATCATCCTCGCAGTACAAGTATGAGAGCGGTACTGCCAGCACTTCCGCAATCAGCCTCACCGTCGGCAGGGGTGGCTCATGGACACCAAGCTCATACCGACTGATCCGGGCCCTAGCGCTGGATTCGTCAATCCCAATAGCAACACCCAGTTTTTCCTGAGGCCAGCCAAGCTCCTCACGCAACGCACGGATTCTGCGTCCTGTGATGTTCTGAGGAGATGGCTGCTTTGTACGAGACATGTTGCGAGTCTCGTGACAAAGGCCGCCTGCGTTGTCACGTTATTCATTACACTCGCACATCTCAGTTGTACTTCATACTAATGAATTTAGGGCAACCTATGCAAAAGTCATTGCACCTCCTTTGTGTTACTTGCATCACAACCCTCCTTGTTTCATGTGGTTCAGGCAAAGGGATTGATGCCCGACTCGATGCAACAAAAGGCTACGATGCAAACTTCAATGCATCTGTAATCAAGGCACTTGAATCCGCTTCGCCACAGCAGCGAGAAATCTTCTTGGGTTTGGTAGAAGGGCTTCCACTGGAACACTTTCTTGCACGTTACGGCAAAGAGCCCACCGTAAAAGAGGTGGCCAATGGGCAACTGGAGCGGTACATCGCACAACTCCAAGAAGAAATAGCCCACCTTGAGTCTCGCATCAATTCTCCCGCCTCAGAATTACAAAGCATTGTGCAAAAGATCTCGGAAGCCAACCGCAAAATGGAAAGCATCAGTGGCGAGGTAACCGAAATCAAACAGAAAGACTGGGATTCCAGTCACTGCAATAGTTCGGGCTGCGTCAAGAAGTATGCCATTAATGTAAAAATCAACGCCCCGGCTGGGATCACCTTCTCAAAACTGCCTTGCACTATAGAAATCAAGCCGCAAGGGGCTACAGCACCATTTACGATTGTAGAGAACTGCGGTGGCCGACCAGGTGGTGACTATACTTTTGAAATTGCCGATAAAGAGGCAATCTCATTTGTTAATGCCACAAGCAAGATCGAATTTATCCGATCTGAAGCACGTCAAAAAAACGGTGACAGTGAAGAATATGTCATCCCTCGACGCCCCAAAGAAATTGAAGAACTAGATCAGGGCAAATCTCGGCTTGCAACTGCCCAAGCTTCAAAGAAACTTTTCAATTAACCAAAACAACTTTCTGTGAACGCCCCCTGGAGAAATCCTCGGGGCGTTTTTTTTTGCCTGTTCATCAAAGGAAACATCAATGCAATTCTGCACCACCGATCAGCCATCCCCCTTCAATCTTACTTTCAGGAAAACCCGCCGCAGTCACTTACCCAATTACCCACGCAACAATCCATACATGGAGAACAACCATGGTCATCGTTTCTGACCAGTCTCAGCTACACGGCATCAGCAATCCCGGCATTCATCATCTGGTAGCCATTCGCCTGCAGCAACTAATTGGCGATGCCAGCATTTCCACGGAATTGATCATCGTGGAAACAGGAGATGCCGCTTCCGCCATTGAGCACTCAGCAGGGTTTCCAATTCTGACCAGCCTGTTCGATGACCTGCCGTATGACCACCCCGACTACACCCCACCTTTTGAAATCATGGAGCAACACCACTATGAGCAATACCGCATCTACGAAATGGTCTTCATTGGCAATGACGATGGGGCTGCTACCGCGCTCTTTGTCCCAGACCAAGAAGGCATCGACGCCGATTTGTTGGCTGTGTGTCGATCATGGGCCACGCCAGCCGTGAGTACACCATGAGATTTCGAAACTTAATCGCCCCCCCACCCGCCCCCGAAAGGTTCTACCTCTGGGGGTTTCTCTTTTATGGAACCTGCATGCCGCAAAACAGTTATCCGCAACACCCAGTCGTCCTTGAAATGCTATCGGCCCTCGATGAAAGCCAACGCGAACTCTATGAGGAGCGCTCAGCGATTCTTGAATGGGAAGCAGGCCTTGACCGCCCCCTTGCCGAGGCAGTGGCAATACTAGAGGTCGTCCGACGAATTGGATGGCCCCCAATCCATCAAAAATAGATCGCGCCAGCCTGAGCATCTTATTCAATAAGCATAACTAAATTATGGAGTTATACATGCCTGAGAAAGACGTTACACCTGTCGCACCTATGCGAATACTGAAGACCAATTGCTGTCCCAGCCTGTCCGGGCGCTCGGAACTGACGTATCACATTGGCTGCAATGCCGAAGGCGAAGTTCAATTTCGTGTTGTAGGCAATAGCGGTTCCGGCCAGTTCAATAGCGACGCCGTTTCATTCAGTCAGATACGAAAGCTGCTCTCTGATTGCCCGGCTGACAAGCCTATGACCTCTACCGTCCTTCGCCCTGCTTTCCGTGGCAAAAGCAGCAATAGCCCGGCATTCCTGTTCGCAGCACTCAAGGCCGAGTTGATCGTATTACCGGGATCAAACAAGGATTCTGGCTACACGATGGGTGACATAGAGGTATTCAGGCACGAAATGAATGTCCTGATCGCCAGCACCACCTCAATTGCCAATACATCAGTAGATGAGCCGGCCAAGAAGAAACCTGTTGGTCGCAAACCTTCCGGAAGGCCAATCGAATGACGTTGATGGTTGCAACCCTGCTGTGCTTCATCGTGCTGCTTTGCATCGGCACATTTAAAACGTTACTTGCCATCGTAGCCTTGGCTGCTTTGGCGCTTATCTCCCCGTTCGTATTCATTGGCCTGCTTGCGGTACTGGCCATCGTATTCATTCTCACCAAGTAAGGAGTATCACCATGCAAGACCTCTATATCTGCCAAGCCATCGATACCATTTCGATGTGGGATCAAGACAGCAGTTTTTCTTGTATCGCATCATTGGCAGCACTGCGTTACCGGGATTGAAATCCCAGTTGTACCCCGCTCGGCCATTCACAGCGCCGACACAGAAGCACCTCGCCTGAACATCGCAGGCAAATCCCCTTAGCGGTACTATCCGCAGCCCCATCCCTGATTTCGACTGACATCTAACCTGTCGGCCCACTAGCCGAGGTTTTTGCACGTCTGTTGATTCAGGGATAGGCGCTGCCGGAATTTTTTTGGAGTATCTCTATGGGTAAGTCATGGCTGCAAGCATATAGCCAACGCACGAATTGTTTCTTAGACATTGGGGAGCCGCTGCCATATTGGCAGCCACCAGCGTATTTGCCGCCACATCTGCAACGCGGTCGGAATCCGATGTGGCACAAGGCGTTGGATGTTGCGGATTCAGTCCCCCCCACCCCGCCACCGGCGCCAGGGAATCTCCTCACACCGCATCCGCAACATTGCCGCAACGCCGAAAGCCATGCCAGCCATCAAGGTTGCGGCGTGACGGATCGTGGAGGGTCGATGGTAAATATCAGTCTTGACCTGACGGAATCAATACCCGTAGAATTTCTGCGCGATGTTCCTGATGTAACCGGGTACTGACTCCCATCCTCCCGGTTGCGAACATCTGTCAATGGGATGATATTCAGGCAGCAGTCTGAATGTCGTAAGCCTACGTGGAATCTCTCCACTGTACTGAACGCCACCGTCTCGCAGGCAGTGGGGCTGTACCTAGGCTTAGCTACGTGACACCCCTCTCGATCTGGGTACCCGCGACGGAAAGCCAAGGCTTGTTCGCGACCTCTGCTTGCAATTCCGTAGCGGACACCATACTTTAATCGAGAAAGGTGGTGCCTATGGCGGCCCCTAATCCAAAGATTTCTCCTCAAGCTGTTGCCGAGGTCAATACCCCACTGTTGCCCAAAGTAATGCCGTCTCAGGATGCTGTAGATCCTGCCGCCTTGCTAAGCGCAATTCTGGCAACCATTCTCCAACACGTAATCATCGATCTGGCCCAAGCGGTCGCCGTGACATTATGGATTGCGATGACATGGTTCATGCCGTGCATCAACGTTGCTCCTTTGCTGGTTATCACCGCACCAGAACGCGCTTGCGGTAAATCGCAACTCTTGTCGATCGCCCTGCGCTTAGTGTTCAGGGGAATCTCAGCGTCCAACGCATCTGCGCCTTTTCTATTTCGTGCTCTTGAAGCATGGCAGCCAACCCTCTTGATCGATGAGGCTGACACCTTCATTCGTGAGAATGCGGAAATCAAAGGGATGCTCAATGCAGGGCATACCCGCGAAAGCGCTTATGTCGGGCGTGCCACAGCAAAAGATGGTGACTTTGAGCCAGTGCTGTTCTGTGTCTGGGGAGCAAAGGTGCTTGCGGGCATTGCCCTCGAAAAGCATCTCCCAGACGCTACGATGAGTCGAAGCATCATTGCCTCAATGCGTCGCAAGTTGCCCTCCGAAACGATCGTGCGCATTCGTCATGCGGACAAAAGCACGTTTGATGTGCTGGCATCTCAACTGGCACGATTTGCTGCGGACTACTCCGAACAAGTCGCCAACGCACGCCCAGTGGTTCCAGATGCGCTTGGTGACCGAGCTCAGGACAACTGGGAGCCTCTGTTGGCAATTGCAGCATGTGCCGGAGAAGCATGGTTTGAAAAAGCGACCGCTGCAGCACTGGAACTCTCGAAGACGACCGATGAATCCGTAAGTGCCGGTAATGAACTACTTACCGATATACATGCTGTCTTTAGCTCGCGCAAAAACCCCAAGATCAGTTCGGCAGATTTAATCGATGCACTTGTTGCCGATACTGAGAGTCCGTGGGCTACCTACAACCGTGGTCGACCTCTAACACCGCGCCAGTTGAGCAAGATGCTAAGCGGATACGGAATCAAATCTAAGACTGTCCGTATGGGGCCTTACGATACGCCCAAGGGGTATGAACAAAATCAGTTTTCCGATGCCTTTGCACGGTATCTAACTCCAGCCAGGCCTGATTCATCTGAAGCAGCACATACCGCGAAGTCTCCTTCCGCAGCGGATGATGTCTGCAACGCGTCAGTGCCTTCTGAAGATGGATCATCGCATTCGGCAACGCCTGTCGACTCGACGACGGAAGTACCCACGCCACCCCCTGCCAAGGTCAGCAGCCCTTCGCCACAAAACACGAAGCTATGGGACGAGGTTAAGGACAGTTGCCAGGAAAAGCCAATTCTGCCGTTCGATCAACGTCCCGACTCCGACTTCTGACTATGTCGGTGCGGAGGCACCCCCAACCACTCTGCACCGGCTAACTCGATCAAAACATAGGAAACCCTGCAATTGAAATGCAGGTTTGAAATTCGAGGCTGAGCAATCTGGACTTGGCATTACGAGCCCAATGCCAGTTCGGCACAGCCATTTCTAAAGGAATATGAGATGCCAAAAACCACGCTCGACGCTGCTTTTGTACGTAGCGCGACATGCCCAGAAGGGAAAAACCGAATCGACTTTTTTGACACCAATATTAGGGGCTTCGTACTTGAGGTCCGCACAACAGGAGGAAGTACTTACTATCTTCGATACCGCGATGATCATGGTCGCCAACGTCAGCACAAGATCGGTGATGCCCGGTCGATCAGTTTCGATAAAGCCCGTTCGGCTGCGGAACGACTGCGTTCACAAGTCGTCTTAGGAGAGAACCCGGCCGAAGCAAAGAAGATCAAGCGATCAATTCCAACCATCGCTGAGTTCTACAGTGACACCTACCTGCCATTCCTACAAAGCTATCGCCGCAACATGGGGTCTGACTTCAGTTTCCACCATACGCATCTGCTGCCGCGTTTTGGGAAGAAGCACCTTGATCAATTGACCACGCAAGACGTGATTGATGCTCAACAATCTATGACCAAAGCTGGCTATGCACCTGGAACAGCCAACAAGTTCATCGTGCAAATTCGCTATATGTACAACGTAGCCAAAAAGCATGGCATTCCGGGGTCTGACTTCAATCCTGCAGCCGGGGTAAAGCAATACCTCGTACAAGGTCGTGAGCGCTTTCTGACCCAAGAAGAGATTCAACGCTTACGGACTGCCGTGGAAAAAAGCCAGAACAAGCAACTGAAGTACATTGTGGCGCTACTTTTGATGCTGGGTTGCCGAAAATCAGAGCTGTTGAACGCGAAATGGGAGCATGTCGACTTGGAGCGACGTACTTGGAAGATCCCTCTCTCCAAGTCAGGCAAGATGCGTCATGTGCCTCTTTCCAATGCTGCGGTCGAATTACTGAATGGGCTACCACGTTGGAAAGGCTGCCCCTACGTTCTGCCTAACCCCAAAACCCGTAAGCCATTCGTGGATTTCCATGAGCCTTGGAGCACGGCATGTCGAAGGGCTGGTTTAAAGGACGTCCGCATTCACGATCTACGCCATACATTTGCCAGCAATCTCGTCAATGCGGGCCACTCGTTATTCGTGGTCAGTCGTGCGCTTGGTCATGCCAACATTGTTCAGACGGCTCGGTACTCACATCTTGCCGACGACACTTTGCTTAAGGCCGCCGATGCTGCTGCCAGTGCTATGGGCAACACCTGGAGCAGTCTGTAAAAGTCCAGCGCACAACCCTAAAGCTGGGCAAAATCTAAACCTCTGCCACTACCCTAACATCATTTTTTCATGTTGATGGTTGGGTCAGTGGTGGGGTGAAAATTCGGCCTATTCCTAACGAAAAAAATTTCACTCGTTCGATGCTGGTAAAGCATACGTTGTGTAGATGGGAAGTCCGTGGGTGACCCAATATAAGCAGTTTGAAATCAGCCAAACCTCTTGTAACACAAGAGAAGGCAGCACTTTCAAGAAGAAACGCCATGAACCAGAGCGCCCTGACCACCGAAATCTGCCGCCGCCTCGGCTAGGCAAGCCACCAACGGCAATTTCACGGTCAACCGGAAAAAACAGCCAAAATCGAAAAGCGCCCGGCCTATCGGGCGCTTTTTTCATGCTGCCCCCGGGAATCGCCGCCTGCAGGACTTTCCCGAATTGCCTGGTTGCCCGGTTTTTCGTTGACGCTCCCTGACCACATCTATATAATGCGCGCTCCCGGTAGGTCGGGTCGGTAGCTCAGTCGGTAGAGCAGCGGACTTTTAATCCGTTGGTCCCGAGTTCGAATCTCGGCCGACCCACCATTCATATTGGGAACGTGGGGCGCTAGCTCAGTTGGTAGAGCAGCGGACTCTTAATCCGTAGGTCGACAGTTCGAATCTGTCGCGCCCCACCAGAATTCAAAAACACTTAGCTTCGGCCAGGCGTCTAGTTTCAGTAGTTGTTGTCGCTTTACAGGTAGGTTGGAAAACCAACTATCTGACCGGACGCGGGGTGGAGCAGTTGGCAGCTCGTCGGGCTCATAACCCGAAGGTCGCAGGTTCAAGTCCTGCCCCCGCAACCAAAGGATTCCAGCAAAAAGGCCAGTCACTCGACTGGCCTTTTTCTTTGTGCGTCCGGCGCCTTACTTGCGCCCGAACTTCTCGGCGAGCTGGTTGAGCTTCTCAACCCGACGCTGCGCTGCCTTGGCTTCCGCCTCGGCGGCCTTGCGCGCCTCGGCCTGCTTCTTGAATCGTTCGCGCAGCAACTCCGCAGCATGCTGACGATTTTCGTCGGTGACCGGGTCGGCCGGGCTGCCATCCAGATTCAGACGAACCGTGCCTTTTTCCATTTCCTTGAGATAGCGCGTCGAAATCGTGTGGCTGCGCATGGCCAGCCGCAGCGATTTCTTGCTCAGCTCCGGCAAGACCGCGAACACCTGCTTGTCGATGCCAATCGCCAGCGGACTGAAATTGCGGAAGACATCGAATCTGGTCTGCAGGTCCTTGAGCAGGGCGCGCGTGTCGATGGGCTTGTCGGTGCTTACTTCGGTTGTCGTCATGATGGAACAGTATCTTGTCGAGGCGCGAAGGGTAGCATGAAGACGCCCCGATTTTGTCTCGAATTGGCGTTCAGACGCCGTTTTTACGGAACCAGGCCAACATTTTCAGCCAGCCATCCTCGGCTTCTTCCTTGCGGTAGCTCGGCCGATAATCGGCATGGAAGGCATGCGGCGCATTGTCGTAGATATGAATCTGCGACGCCTTGGCGATCGGACCGCCTTGCTGCAAGGCCTTCTCCATTGCTTCGACCGTCTCCAGGGGAATGCCCGTGTCCAGGCCACCATAGAGCCCGAGCACCGGGGCCTTCAGCTCGCCAACGAGTTCGGTCGGGTGTTTCGGCGTGATCGGGCTGACCATGCCGACGAGACGGCCGTACCAGGCCACCCCGGTCTTGACGGCCGGGTTGTGGGTGCAATACAGCCAGGTAATGCGCCCGCCCCAGCAGAAACCGGTGATACCCAGGCGGCTCGTGTCGGCCCCCTTGGCCTTCGCCCACGCGACACAGGCATCGAGGTCGCTCAGCACCTGCGCATCGGGCGTCTTGTAGGTGATCTTCTCAAGAATCTGCGGGATTTCAGTGATCTGTCGCGGATCGCCCTGCCGCGCGAAAAGCTCCGGCGCGATGGCGCAGTAACCGAGCTTGGCGAGGCGACGGCACACGTCCCGGATGTATTCGTGCACACCGAAAATCTCGGAGACGACGAGGATCACCGGCGGCTTTTCCAGACCGCCGGGAACGGCACGGTAGGCGACCATTTCGCCATCCTTGACCGGCACCTTGATTTCGCCGGCGATGAGTCCGGTTTCGTCGGTCTTGATGGCGGTCTGCGCCATCACGGGTTGTGTCGCCAGAGCGAAGCCGGCGCCAAGGGTGGTCACGATGAAACTCCTGCGATCAAAGGTTTGGGGTGGAACAAGACTGTCGAAATCCGCTGTTGTTTTCATGCTTTGTCTCCTCGTTGGGATTGCTACATCAAAACGATATCGTACTGCTCGGGCGAGTAGCTGGGTTCGGATTGCAGGGAAACGGATTTGCCGATGAAGTCGGAGAGCATGGCGAGCGCCTGCGACTCTTCGTCGAGGAACAGGTTGACCACGGCCGGGCCGGCCAGGATGCGGTATTCGCGGGCATTGAACTGGCGGGCTTCGCGCAGCAGTTCGCGCAGGATTTCGTAGGCGACGGTGCGCGCCGTCTTGACCTCGCCGCGTCCGCCGCAGGTCGGGCACGGCTGGCACAGGACGTGGGCGAGCGACTCGCGCGTCCGCTTGCGGGTCATCTCGACGAGGCCGAGCTGGGTGAAGCCGTTGACCGTCAGCCGCGTATGGTCGCGGGCCAGCGCCTTGTTGAATTCGTCGAGCACGGCCTTCTTGTGCTCTTCGTTTTCCATGTCGATGAAGTCGACGATGATGATGCCGCCGAGGTTGCGCAGGCGCAGCTGGCGGGCGATGGTGACGGCCGCCTCGAGGTTGGTCTTGAAAATGGTGTCGTCGAAATTGCGCACACCGACGAAGCCGCCGGTATTGACGTCGATGGTCGTCATCGCCTCGGTCTGATCCATGATCAGGTAGCCGCCGGATTTCAGGTCGACGCGGCGGGCCAGGGCTTTCTGGATTTCATCCTCGACGCCATGCAGGTCGAAGAGCGGGCGCTGGCCGGTGTAGTGTTCGAGCAGCGGGATCACCGCCGGCGTGTATTCCTGGGCAAAGGCCGTCAGCTTCTGGAAGTTCTCCCGCGAGTCGATGAAGATGCGCGTCGTTTCCGGATTGACGAAGTCGCGCAGGACGCGCTGACCGAGCGAGAGTTCCTGATAGAGCAGGGTTGGCGGTGCGGAAATGCGCGACTTCTCGCGAATGTCGGCCCAGGTCTTGCGCAGGTAGGCGATGTCGGTGGCGAACTCTTCGTCGCTGGCATTCTCGGCCATGGTCCGGACGATGAAGCCGCCCGGCTCGTCGTCCGGCACCAGGCGGTTGATCTTCTCGCGCAGCGATTCGCGGTCGACTTCGGACTCGATGCGCTGCGAAATCCCGATGTGCTTTTCCTGCGGCAGATAGACCAGCATGCGGCCGGCGATGGAAACCTGCGTCGACAGGCGGGCGCCCTTGGTGCCGATGGGGTCCTTGACGACCTGGACGAGGATGCTCTGCCCTTCGTGAAGAATCTTCTCGATCGGCCGCTCGGCGGCCCGATCCTGCGTCGCTTCGCGCGGTTGCCAGATGTCCGCGACGTGCAGGAAGGCCGTCCGCTCCAGCCCGACATCGACAAACGCCGACTGCATGCCGGGCAGGATGCGGCAGATGCGGCCGAGATAGACGTTGCCGACCAGCCCGCGGCTCGCCGTGCGCTCGATATGCAGTTCCTGGACGACGCCCTGTTGCATGACGGCAACGCGGGTTTCCTGCGGTGTGAAATTGATCAGGATTTCTTCAGACATAGTCTCTACAATGCGCGGTTTCGCTGCATTCTACTATGCCCAAAGCTCCTGAACTCCTCGCTCCCGCCGGCTCGCTCGAGATGATGCGCACCGCCTTCGATTTCGGCGCCGACGCCATCTACGCCGGCCAGCCGCGCTACAGCCTGCGCGTGCGCAACAATGAGTTCGGCAGCCTCGAAAAACTGGGTGAAGGCATCAACGAGGCGCACGCCCGCGGCAAGGCTTTTTTCGTCGTCAGCAACATCATCCCGCACAACGCCAAGCTGCCGACCTACCTCGACGACATGGCGCCGGTCATCGCCCTCAAGCCGGACGCGCTGATCATGTCCGACCCCGGCCTCATCGACATGGTGCGCGAAACCTGGCCGGAGCAGGTCATCCACCTGTCGGTCCAGGCCAACACGGTCAATTGGGCCTCCGTTCGCTTCTGGCAGAAGATGGGCATCGACCGCATCATCCTGTCGCGCGAACTGTCGCTCGACGAGATCGCGGAAATTCGCCAGCAATGCCCGGACATCGAGCTCGAAGTCTTCGTGCACGGCGCGCTGTGCATCGCCTACTCCGGCCGCTGCCTGCTTTCCGGCTACTTCAACCACCGCGATCCGAACCAGGGCACCTGCACCAATTCCTGTCGCTGGGACTACAAGTTGAGCACCGCCGACGGGGAATCTCACGGTCAACCGGAAAAAACGGCCAAAAATAAAATCGAGTACCTGATCGAGGAAAAGCAGCGCCCGGGCGAGCTCATGCCCATCGAGGAAGACGAGCACGGCACCTACATCCTGAACTCCAAGGACCTACGCGCCATCGAGCACGTCCAGCGCCTCGTCGAGATCGGCGTCGATTCGCTCAAGATCGAAGGCCGCACCAAGAGCCCGTACTACGTCGCGCGCACCTCACAGGCCTACCGCCAGGCCATCGACGACGCCGTCGCCGGCAAGCCGCTCGACCCGGCCCTGCTGCGCGAACTCGAAGGCCTGGCCAATCGCGGCTACACCGACGGATTCCTGCAGCGCCACCACGATGCCGATTACCAGAACTACCTGCGCGGCAGTTCCGAGTCGGACCGCAGCCTTTACGTCGGCGATGCCGTGGCTTTCGATGCGGCGCGCGGCCTCATGGAAATCGAGGTCAAGAACCGCTTTTCCGTCGGCGACAAGCTCGAATGCGTGCATCCGTCAGGCAATTACGTGCACACCCTGACCCGGATGGAGAACAAAAAGGGTGAAGCGATCACCGTCGCACCGGGCAGCGGCCATCGCGTGTGGATTAATTTGCCCGTCATGTACACCAATTCCTTCGTCGCGCGTTTTATTTGATTGAACGTGAAAAATTAACGCCATTTACATTTGGTGCACTGCATCAAATCACGTAAAATCATAAACATGAGCAAGATTTCGAATCGCATGCCGCTGATCGACGCCCTCAAGGCCGTCGCCGCCCTGCTCGTCCTGCTCAATCACTACTCGTCCTATGGCCCGCTCGCTCAGGCCGCCCGGGAGGCTTTTCCGGCCACCTTCGGCTGGTTCTTCGAGTATGGCCGCATGGCCGTCCAGGTTTTCCTCGTCATCGCCGGCTTCCTCGCTGCCCGCGGACTGTCGGCGGAAGGTCAGGCGCTGGGCGCTTCGCCGCTGCCCCTGATCTGGAAACGCTACCTCCGCCTCGCCATTCCCTACCTCGCCGCCATCGGGCTGGCCATCATGGCCGCCGCCATTGCCGACCAGTGGCTCGACGACGAGGCCATTCCGGCCCGCGCTACCCTGAGCCAATGGCTGGCCCATGCCTTCCTGCTGCACAACGTCCTCGGTTTCGATGCGCTTTCTGCCGGCGTCTGGTACATCGCCATCGATTTCCAGCTCTTCGCGCTGATGGCCATCCTGCTGTGGTCCGGTCGTCGCCGCCTCGTCGCGCCGGCATTCGTGCTCGGCATGGCGCTCGCCTCGCTCTTCTGGTTCAACCGCGATGCGAGCTGGGACAACTGGGCGATCTACTTCTTCGGCTCCTACGGCCTCGGTGCTGCCGCCTGGTGGGCGTCGGACCGCCGGCAGATGTCATCCTGGCTGGGCGTCATCGCTACGGTCGCCATCGCCGCCCTGATCGTCGATTTCCGCCTGCGCATCCTGCTCGCGCTGATGGTTGCCCTGCTCCTCGGTTTCGGGCGCCGTACCGGCCTCCTCGAACAATGGCCTAACGCCCGGCCGCTGGCTTTCCTCGGGCAGATTTCGTATTCCATCTTCCTCGTCCATTTCCCGGTCCTGCTCGTCGCCAACGGGCTGTATGCCAAGTTTGAATTCGAATCGACCTTGTCGGCCATGATCGGCCTGGTGCTCGCCTGGGCGGCCAGCATTGGCGCCGCGACGCTGTTCTACCGCTGGATCGAAAGCCCGGCCGCCAGCCAGCGCATCACGAGCGGGCTGAGCAGCCTGTCCGCTGCCCTCTGGATGCAATCGCGGCGGGTACTGCGCCGCACCCGCCGACTCGCCCGCCGCGCCGTTCTCGGCCGCGCCTGAGCCTTACCCCGCCAGTTCCGGGCGAGCCCGGAAAAACTCCAGCGCCTCGGGGTTAGCCAGCGCCTCGACATTCTTGACCGCCTGCCCGTGCACGACGTTGCGTACCGCCAGTTCGACGATCTTGCCTGACTTCGTGCGCGGAATATCCTGCACTTGAACGACCTGCGCCGGCACATGGCGCGGGGTGGTGTTGTCGCGGATCTGCTTCTTGATGCGGTCGATCAGCGCGGCGTCGAGGGCGTGGCCTTCCTGCAGCTTGACGAAGAGCACGACGCGCACGTCGTCGTTGCGCCCCGGCGGCCAGTCCTGGCCGATGACCAGCGCTTCGAGGATTTCCGGTAGCTGCTCGACCTGGCGGTAGATTTCGGCCGTGCCAATGCGCACACCGCCCGGGTTGAGGGTAGCGTCGGAGCGGCCGTAGATGATCATGCCGTCGTGCGCCGTGAGCTCCGAGAAGTCACCGTGACACCAGATATTGGCAAAGCGGTCGAAATAAGCCGCGCGGTACTTGGCGCCGTCGGCATCGTTCCAGAAACCGACCGGCATGACCGGGAAGGGTTTCGTACACACCAGTTCGCCCTTTTCGCCGCGCACCGGCTGGCCGACGTCGTCGAAGACATCGACCGCCATGCCCAGCCCGCGACACTGGATTTCGCCGCGATAGACCGGCAGCACGGGGTTGCCGAGGACGAAGCAGGAAATGATGTCGGTGCCGCCAGAAATCGAGGCGAGCAGGATGTCCTGCTTGATCTCGCGATAGACCCAGTCGAAGCCTTCCGGCGAGAGCGGGCTGCCGGTCGAAAACATGGCGCGCAGTGCGCCGAGGTCGTGCGTCTTGCCCGGCGTCAGGCCGAGCTTGGCGGCAGCGTCGATGAACTTGGCCGAGGTGCCAAAGTGGGTCATCTTCTCGGCGGCGGCGTAGTCGAACAGCACCGTGCCGCCCCCGGCGAACGGCGAACCGTCGTAGAGCAGCAGCGTGGCGCCGGCGGCCAGGCCGGAGACCAGCCAGTTCCACATCATCCAGCCGCAGGTCGTGAAATAGAACAGCCGGTCACCGGGCCGCACGTCGCTGTGCAACTGGTGTTCCTTGAGGTGCTGGAGCAGGACGCCGCCGTGGCAATGGACGATGCACTTCGGCACGCCGGTCGTGCCGCTCGAGAACATGATGAAGAGCGGATGATCGAAGGCGACCCTTTTGAAAATTGGGCTTTTTTTCCGGTTGACCGTCGGAAGGTCGTTCCAGGTCACGGCGTGGGCAATCTTGCTCACATCCGGCGTTGCATTAAGGTAAGGCACGACGACGACCTTGAGCAGCGACGGCATTTTGCTCACGACCTCGGCGTTCTTGGCCAGGCAATCGACCGGCTTGCCGTTGTACCAGTAGCCATCGACGCAGACCAGCACCTTGGGTTCGATCTGCCCGAAGCGGTCGAGCACGCCCTGCACACCGAAATCCGGCGAGGCGGACGACCAGATGGCACCGAGCGCCGTCGCGGCGAGCATGGCGACCAGCGTTTCAGGCAGGTTGGGCAGGTAACCGGCGACGCGGTCGCCTTCGCCGACCCCGGCGGCGATCAGGAATTCCTGGAAACGCGCGACTTCGGCGACCAGCTCGGCCCGGCTCATCCGCCGCTTGACCTTGCCCTCGCCCCAGAAGACCAGGGCCTCACCGTCGTCCTGGCGTTGCAGGAGGTTTTCGGCGTAGTTCAGGCGGGCGTCGGGGAACCAGCGGGCGCCGGGCATCTTGTTGCCATCGGCGAGCACGGTCGCCCCTTTCTCGCCGACCGCCCCGCAGAAGTCCCAGATGGCCGACCAGAAGGCCTCGGGCTGATCGACCGACCACTGCCAGAGCTCGCCGTAGCTGGCCTTGCCCCGGGCGGCCATCAGCTGCGCCATGCGCGTTTGCCCGACGCTGGCGGGATTGGGCGTCCACAAGGGCTGGGCATCGATTGCGTAGGTCATCTCGTCTCCTGAGTCTTGTTCTGTATTGACCGGCAAAGATAGCAGGATTTGGCGGCGGGCGACTGTCATCGACCGGACACTTTGCATGCCCGGATTGACGCCGGCGCATGACACGGACAAACTCGACGCCCTGACCGACCGAGCCCTTTCCCGCATGTCCTTCGCCTGGACCCTGAAACTCATCGTGAGCAGCCTCCTCCTGCCGCCCGGCAACGGCCTGGCGATGCTGCTGGTCGCCGCGATTTTCCGGCGGCGGCGCTGGGCTTTCGGGCTGGCCGCGGCAGCGCTGGCGCTGAGCATCGCCCAAACGCTGCCGGCGGTTTCCGGGCTGCTCATCAGCTCGCTGGAAAGCCGGTCGGCCGCCATCGCCCCCGACGCCCCGAAGCCGGAGGCCGGCGCCATCGTCATCCTGGGCAGCGGCCTGGCCAACGAGGCGCGCGAATACGGCGGCGACACCGCGAACGACCGCACGCTGCTCCGCGTTCGTTACGGCGCGACGCTGGCCAGGCGCTACGACCTGCCGGTGCTGGTCACGGGCGGCAAGGCACCGAACCTCGACGCGTCGGAAGCGACGGTGATGGCCGGCATCCTGCACGACGAATTCGGCGTCGCGGTGCGCTGGCAGGAAGATGCCTCGCTCGACACAGCCGGCAATGCCGCGCTGTCCGCCCCCTTGCTCAAGGCGGCCGGCGTCGAAAAGATCGTCCTCGTCACGCACGCCTTCCACATGCCGCGCGCCAAACTGCTTTTCGAGCAGGCCGGGCTGGAAGTCATCCCCGCCCCGACGGCTTTTCTGAGCCACGCCCATTTTGACTGGCTGCCCTCCGACTTCCTGCCCAACGCCAAGGCCCTGCACACCTCGTATTACGCGCTGCACGAGTGGCTGGGCATGGCCTGGATTTCCCTGACCCACTAAAAACCCTGGAGAACCGCATGACCCAAGTCGTCCTCACCGAAACCCACGGCAAGGTGGGCCTGATCCGCATCAACCGGCCGGAAGCGATGAACGCGCTGAACAACGACGTCGTGGACGGCATCGGCGCCGCCATCGATGCCTACGAGGCCGACGAGAACATCGGCTGCATCGTCATCACCGGCAATGAGAAAGCCTTCGCCGCCGGAGCCGATATCGGCGTCATGAAGGATTTCGATTACATGCACGCCTACAAGACGGATTTCATCACCCGCAACTGGGAGCGCATCAAGACGACGCGCAAGCCGGTCATCGCGGCGGTCGCCGGCTTCGCGCTGGGCGGTGGCTGCGAGATGGCAATGATGTGCGACATGATCTTCGCCGCCGATACGGCCAAGTTCGGCCAGCCGGAAATCAAGCTCGGCACCCTGCCCGGGGCCGGCGGCACGCAACGCCTGCCGCGCGCCGTCGGCAAGGCCAAGGCCATGGACATGTGCCTGACCGGCCGCATGATGGACGCCGCCGAAGCGGAAAAGAGCGGTCTGGTCGCCCGCGTCATTCCGGCCGATCAGTTGCTCGAAGAAACGCTCAAGGCGGCGACGACGATTGCCGGCTACTCGCTGCCCGTCATCATGATGATCAAGGAATCGGTCAATCGCGCCTTCGAATCGTCGCTCAACGAAGGCCTGCTCTTCGAGCGCCGCGTCTTCCATTCGTCCTTCGCGCTCGAAGACCAGAAGGAAGGCATGGCCGCCTTCGCCGAGAAGCGCAAGCCGACGTTCAAGAACCGCTGAGCCCAGCGCCGGGGGTTGCAAAAGCCCCCGGCAACATTTCCATTTTGGCCAAAATTTCCGGTTGACCGCGCCCCGCAGGAAGCACTCTTGGGGTGTCAGATTGCCCATCAACCGCCGCCAGCCACTCTCATGCACCTGTTTGTCGACATTTCCAGCCACGGCTTCGGCCACCTCGCCATCACGGCCCCGGTCCTCAATGCGCTGGCCGCACGCCTGCCGAATCTGCGCCTGACCGTCCGCAGCGCCCTGCCGGCAGCCAAGCTTGCCCAGCGCATCAAGGTTCCTTACACGCTGATACCCGAGGCCAGCGATTTCGGTTTCGTCATGATCGACGCCACACGCGTCGACCTGGCTGCCAGCGCCGCAGCCTACCGCCAGGCGCACGAAAACTGGCCCGCCCGCGTTGCCGGCGAAGCGCGCTTCCTGAGCGATCTCAAGCCCGACCTCGTGCTCACCAACGTCAGCTACCTGCCGCTGGCCGGTGCCGCGTTGGCTGGCATCCCCGCCGTCAGCTTCTGCCCCCTGAACTGGGCCGACCTCTTCGCGCACTACTTCGGCGCCGAAAGCTGGGCGCCGCCCATCCATGCCGACATCCTCGCCGCCTACCGCTCGGCGCAAGCCTTCCTGCGCGTCACGCCCGGCATGCCGATGAGCACGCTGGACAATTTGCAGGCCGTTGGCCCCATCGCCGCCCTCGGCAGCCGGCACGACCTCGGTCTCGGCGGCGACAAGGCCATCCTCGTCGCCATGGGCGGCATCGCCCATCGCCTGCCGGTGGAGAACTGGCCGCGGCTACCCGGCATTCGCTGGATCGTGCCAGCCGACTGGCAGGTTCGCCACCCCGACGCCCTCGACGGCGAATCCTTCGGCCTGAGCTTCACCGACCTGCTCTGCTCGGTCGACGCCATCGTCACCAAACCCGGCTACGGCACCTTCACCGAAGCCGCCTGCAACGGCACCCCGGTCATCTATCAGCGGCGCGAGGACTGGCCGGAGCAGGATTGCCTCATCGACTGGCTGCACGTTCACAGCCGCTGCCTGGAAATCGAGGCGACCACGCTTGCCCGCGGCCACTTTGGCGAGGCAATCGCGACGGTGCTTGCCCAGCCGGCCCCGCCCAGGCCATCGGTCGAAGGCATCGCCCAGGCAGCCCAAGCCATCCTGCAAGGGATGAAACCGGAAAATTTCGCGTGAAACGCCGCCAATCCGGCCGAAATGCCGATGGATTTGACACAATTCGGCATGCCTGAAACACCCGACCTGACGTCCCCGGCCAGCCGCCTGTGCGGCCCGGACGTTCCCGACCTGATCCGCAACGAAATCCTGGCCGACCTTTTCGAGGCCACGGCCGCCCCCATTCCCGAAAAAATCGCGCTGATTTTCGCCGAATGCGAACTCAGCTACGGCGAACTCAATGCCGCCGCCGACCGCGTCGCCTCGCGCCTGATCGCCGATGGCGTCCGCCCCGGCCAGATCGTCGGCCTCTGGCTGCCGCGCGGCATCGCCCTGCTCGTCATGCAGCTCGGCATCTCGAAGACAGGCGCCGCCTGGCTGCCCTTCGACGCCGATACGCCGATCGACCGCATCAAGGTCTGCCTTGACGACGCCGACGCCACCGGCCTCGTCACCACCGACGCCATCGCCAACCTCGGCCGCCCCTGCTGGCTGGCCGACGACCTGCAAGCCGCCCACCCCGGCCCGCTCCGGCGGCGCGAGGGCGCCCGCCCCGGCGACCCGGCCTACGTCATCTACACCTCCGGCTCGACCGGCAAGCCCAAAGGCATCCTGATCAACCAGGGCGCCATCTGCCATTTCCTGCGCAGCGAAAACGCCGTCCTCGGCATTCGCGAAGACGACCGTGTTTACCAAGGCTTCTCGGTCGCCTTCGACATGTCCTTCGAGGAAATCTGGATCAGCTACCTGGTCGGCGCCACCCTGTGGATCGCCCCCAAGGATGTCGCCACCGACCCCGAAGCCCTGCCCATCGCGCTCATCGACAACCGGGTCACGGTGCTGCACGCCGTGCCGACCTTGCTCGCCCTGTTCGCCATCGACGTGCCCGGCCTGCGCCTCATCAACCTCGGCGGCGAAGCCTGCCCGCAGGCCATCGTCGAGCGCTGGGCCCGCCCCGGCCGGCAGGTGTTCAACACCTACGGTCCGACCGAAGCCACCGTCTCGGCCAGCCTGGCCGAGCTGCACCCCGGCCAGCCGGTGACCATCGGCCGCCCGTTGCCCAACTACGGCCTGCTCGTCATCGATGCCGCCATCGAAAACGGCCTGCGCCTGCTACCGCAGGGCGAAACCGGCGAACTGTGCATCACCGGCCCGGGCGTTGCCGCCGGCTACCTCGGCCGGCCCGACCTGACGGCCGAAAAATTTCTCGCCAACCCGTGGGCGGCCAACGCCCACGAAAGCCGCCTCTACCGCACCGGCGACCTCGCCCGCATCGACGAGCACGGGCAGATCCATTGCCTCGGCCGCACCGACGACCAGGTCAAGATTCGCGGCTTCCGCGTCGAACTCGGCGAAATCGAAGCCGCCCTGACCCGCCAGCCCGGCGTCGGCACGGCCGCCGTCATCCTGCGCCAAGACGAAGGCATCGAGCGCCTCGTCGCCTACCTTATCGTTGACGACGCCGAAGCCACCACCGGCGCCGCCCTGCGCGCCACGCTGGCCACCAGCCTGCCGCCCTACATGGTGCCCTCACACGTCGAAATGCTGGCCGAAATGCCGCGCCTTACCTCGGGCAAGATCGACCGCAAGGCCTTGCGCGCGCGTCCGCTCGACCTGCCGGCCGGCAACCCCGGCGACTCGGACACCCCGGAAAACCCGGCCGAAGAAATCCTCTTCGCCGCGCTGGCCAAGCTCTTTCCTGGCCAGGCCATCCGCCGCGACGCCGATTTCTTTGCCGATCTCGGCGGTCACTCGCTGTTCGCCGCCCGCCTCGCCTCGACATTGCGCCAAGAAAAACGCTTCGCCGGCTTTTCGGTGCGCGACATCTACGTCCATCGCCGCATCGGCCTGATTGCCGACGCCCTGAGCGCCACGGTCGAAGTCGCCATCGACCCCAGCGCCACCGAATGGACGCCGCCCCCGGCCTGGCGCCGTTGGCTGTGCGCCTTCGCCCAGGCCCTCGTCCTGCCGCCACTGGTCGGCCTGCGCACGGGGCAATGGCTGGCGCCCTTCTTCACCTACCACTATTTCACCGGCGACCCCGGCGATTCAATTGCCCGCGCGGTCGCCATTTCGGTCGCCGTCTTTCTCGCCGCCACCGTCCTCGGTTTCGTGGTCGCCATCCTCGGCAAATGGCTCATCGCCGGTCGCATGAAGGCCGGCAGCTACCCGCTGTGGGGCCTGACCTATTTCCGCTGGTGGTGTGCCAACCGACTGATCGAAGGCGCACCGGTTTACATGCTCAGCAACTCGCCGCTCAACATCTGGTGGCTGCGCGCGCTGGGTGCGCGGATCGGCAACGATGCGGTCATCGGCAATGTCACCCTGCGTGTGCCGGAACTTCTGCAGGTTGGCGACCACGTCAGCATCGGCAACGCAGCCAACCTCGAAAACGCCCGGGTCGAGCGGGGCCAGCTCCATCTCGGCCCGATCACGCTGGAGGACGATGCCTACGTCGGCTCCTATGCCGTTCTCGAAGGCAACACGACCATCCGCCAACATGGCCATCTCGAAGCCCAATCGGCCCTGAGCGAGGGGCAGGCGATTCCGCCCCGACGCATCTGGCTCGGCTCTCCCGCCCGGGACATCGGCGAATTCGACCCGGCCACGTTGCCGCCCCGACCGGCCGTGTCGGAGGTCTATCTGGCCCGCGAAGGCCTGTTCTACGTGCTGGGCATGCTGGTCACCGCCGCCCTGTTCTTCATGCCGGTCTTCCCCAGCTTCATGCTGGTGGACTGGCTGGACAGCGACCCGACCCCGGCCCAGCGCGACATCCCGATCGCCCTGCAACTCCTCAAGTACTTCGCCCTCGCCTTCCCCGGCACGGCCGCCCTGATCGTCGGCACCGTCCTCTGCTCCGCCCTGCTGCGCTGGACGCTGATGCCGCGCCTGCAGGCCGGGCGCTGGCCGGTGCACAGCCGGATCTACCGCAACCGCTGGCTGGTCAACCAGATCCAGGAATCCAGCCTGAACATCCTGCACGGCATCTACGCCACGGTCTATGCGCCGTTCTGGTACCGCCTGCTCGGCGCCAAGGTCGGCCGCGATGCCGAAATCTCCACGGCGCAGGGCCTCGTTCCCGACCTGCTCACGCTCGGCGACGAAACCTTCATCGCCGACGCCGTCATGCTCGGCGACGAGGAAGTCGATGGCGGCTGGATGACGCTCAAGCCCACGGTCATCTCGCGCCGCAGCTTCGTCGGCAACGGCGCCTACATTCCCGACGGCACCACCCTGCCCGAAAACGTGCTGATCGGCGTCCAGTCCCGCGCCCCGGCCAACGAGCGCATGCAGCCCGGCGACACCTGGCTCGGCTCGCCGCCGATCAACCTGCCCGCCCGCGAACAGACCGCCGGCTACCCCGAAGAACTGACCTTCCGCCCGTCGAAACGACGCCGCCTGGGCCGCGCCCTGGTCGAGGCCTTCCGCATCATTTCCCCGCACGCCCTGGTCATCGCCGTCGGCTACACCGTCATCCTCAACGTCATGCCGCTGGCCGAGGCTGGGCTCTGGCGCGAGGTGTTTATCGCGCTGACCATCACCGGCGTCTGTTTCGGCCTGAGCACCATCGTTTTCGTCGGTTTCCTGAAATGGTTGTGGATCTGGCGCTACCGGAAGCATTCGGCCCCGATGTGGACGCCCTTCGTCTGGAATTCCGAAGCCATCACCAGCCTCTACGTCGGCATGGCCGTGCCCAACCTCATGAACTACCTGCGCGGCACGCCCTGGCTGCCCGTGGCGCTCAATCTGCTGGGTTGCCACATCGGTCGCGGCGTCTATCTCGACACCACCGACGTCACCGAATTCGACTGCATCCGCATCGGCGACTACAGCGAACTGAACGGCCTCGCCTGCCCGCAAACCCACCTGTTCGAAGACCGCGTCATGAAGATCGATGTCGTCACCATCGGCCAGCGGGTCTACGTCGGGCCGCGCACCACCGTGCTCTACGGCGCCGTCGTCGGCGACAACGTCCGCCTCGGCCCACTGTCGCTGGTCATGAAGGGCGAAACCCTGCCCGCCGGCTCACGCTGGCATGGCTGCCCGGCCGCGCCCGCCAGCCGTTGAGATGAACGATCAAGCACTAACGGTCCTGCGCTGGCCTGCCAGCGTCGATCCAACGCAGGAACTGCTGGTCGTTGCCATCGACACCCCAGACACCCCCATTCGCGACACCGCCCGCCAGCTTGTCCGCACCGTGCTCAGGGAAATACTGGGCGACGTCGAACTCGTCTCCGCCCCCGGCCAACCCATCCGCCTCGCCCGGCCCGACAGCCCGCTGAGCATTTCCGTCAGCCATGAAACAGGGCTTTCCGTGCTGGCCATTCGCCGCTCCGGCCCGGTCGGCATCGACCTGCTGCGCCTCCCGGACAATCCCGACTGGAAGGCACAGATTCCAGTGCTCGCCCGCGACTATCTCGGCCCCCAGATCGCTCAACGAATCGCCCACCTGCCGCCTGCCGAGCAGATGGCGCACTTTGCCCGGGCCTGGGCGGAACACGAAGCCAGTCTCAAATGCCGAGGCCTGCCTCTGGAAGAGTGGAGTCCGGCCCTGGTGGAAAAACTGTCGCCATGCCGTGTTCGCCAATTGGTGATGCCTACTGGCTACATCGGCGCAATAGCATTATCTGGCACCATAGTGGAACTCCCCCGTCACTTCGCTTTGTTGCGTTTACCAGAGGCACGCGAACGACCAGCCATGAAAGACCCGTGTGGCATATCAATGCCATAGCAAACAATCAACCGGCATCAAATCGCCAAGGAGCCATTTAACAATGGCCCTATGTCTAAAGTATCAACCAAACTTGACCTAGGTCAGCATGATATTAATATATCAAAATCAAGATAGATAAGAATAATGATGGTGGAATTATTGACCGGAGACACGCTTTAGCTGAAGGTCATAGATCATCAAACATGTGATCGCCACAGGATACGTATTTATGCGTTTGCAGCTCAAGAGAATCCCCGGTCACGATAAGATCCGCTTGCTGGTTCTGGTCCTATTTGCCATCGTGCTGTCTGTCAGCGCGATTTATGTCTGGCAATTGAACCGGGCAAACGCCGAACTTCGGAAGAAGACCCTAGCGCGGGCCTCGCAGCATGCAATGGAACTTGCCGAGGCGCGGCGAGATCAGATTTCTGCACTACTCACCGGAGCCGATGCGACGCTCCGCCAGTTTCGCGACCAACTGACCTCCAAAAACATGCCGGCTGTGCGATCGACGATAAGGTCAGCGTTCGACTCATTTTCCCAAGGTTCGGTCACACAATTCTCGAGAGTTGATGCCGATGGCTACATCAGTTTCTCCAGCCTTGATCTGACGACGCGTATCTATGTCGGTGATCGGGAATATTTCAAGTTTCATAAGGCTAGTCTTGAAGACAAATTGTACATAAGCAAGCCATTTCAGGCCCGAACTGTGCCGGGGAAATGGCTGGTATTGCTGACGCGACCGATTTTCGAAGCAGGACGTTTTGCCGGCGTAGCAGTCATGGCGCTTTCCCCTCACTTTGTTTCGGAGTCGCTGGCACCAAAGAGGGGCGATCCCAACGATGTTGTTACCCTGTTTTTTTCGGATGGAACTTTCCTAGCACGCAGCCACGATTTGGAAAAAGTTCTCGGTACTTCGCTGCCGAGCGATCGACCATTTCTATTACCAGACGCCCCGTCAGAAGGTGTTTTTCGCACCGAGGCCTTTTCCGATAAGCGAGCAAGGATTTACGCATGGCAGAAAATTGAACTCTTCTCTCTGATAATCAATGTCGGCCTGGATGAGGCCGCCATCGTTGAGCCGATCGAGTCCGAAATTAGTCGGACGCAATGGCGGAGTTCGATTGGAATTACGCTGATCATCGGACTGCTCGGACTGCTCGCACATCTGATCGTCAGGGTTGGGCAGGACCAGAGAGAGCGGGCGGCGCAGGAATCGATGCTGCGTGCGACGCTTGATTCAACAGCTGATGGCATCCTCGTCGTTGGTGCAGACGGCGCCATCCTGGAATTCAATCATCGCTTTCTCGAAATGTGGCGCATCCCGGAAACACTTGCGTCAGCTGGGCAGGATGCGGCATTGCTGGAGTTTGTGCTCGAGCAATTGGCCGATCCGGATTATTTCCTGGAATCAGTCACCACCCTCTACCGGAGCGACGACAAGGGCTTCGATATGTTGTCGTTCAAGGATGGGCGGCAATTCGAGCGATATACTCAGGGTGTCCGGCTAGTTGATCAGGAAGCCCGACTTTGGTCTTTCCGTGACCTGACCGAGCAAAAGAAGGCGGAAGAGGATTTCCGGGCGAGTGAACAGAAGATGTTCACCATTCTTGAAAATCTCGATGCTTACATTTATCTGAAAGATACCGAGGGACGCTACCTCTTTGCAAATCGGTCGGTTCGTGAGTTGTGGCATGCCAGCATGGAGGACCTCGTTGGATTTGGGGACGAGAAATTCTTTGACGACGCAACAGCCGCGAATATTCGGGTGAATGATCGCCGCGTTTTGGTGGATGGCGAGACACTGCGAACCGAAGAAATAAATACAGTACCGACAACCGGCATCACGAGGGTATTTCAATCGACCAAACTGCCTTTGAGGCATAACGATGGCAGCATTTACGCCCTGTGTGGCATCTCGATCGATGTAACCGAACAAAGGCGCATCCAGCATGCGTTGGCCGAACGTGAAGAGCAGTTTAGGTCCCTGGTCGAGGCGATTCCCGACACCATCCAGTTCAAGGATGCCGAGGGGCGCTGGCTTATTGCAAATGAAGTCTGCCTGAAGACATTTGGCCTCTCCGGCACTTGGTGGCAGGGCCTGACTGATGCCGAAATTGGTGCGGCGCAGCCGGAACTTGCCCCGGTGCTGGCGTCCTGTCGTGCTGGGGATGAGGCAGTGTGGAAAGCTGCACAGACAATCAGACTTTTGGAAGAGGTTCCAAGCTCGGCGGGAACGATGATCAGTTTCGATGTGATCAAGGTGCCACTGTTTGATGAAGAAAAGAATCGACGCGCCTTGGTCATTGTTGGTCGCGATATTTCGCAGCTCAAGCAAGCAGAAGCAAACCAACGTAAGTTGGCTTCCCTGCTGCGACTGATGTGTGACAACGTGCCGGACATGATTTGGGCCAAGGATATGGCGGGCCAGTACCTTTTCGCCAATCAGGCCATTTGCAGTCAGCTCCTTAACGCCACTGACACCTCAGAGCCACTTGGCAAGAATGATGTTTTCTTTGCCCTGCGCGAACGGGCCAGTCATCCAGAGAATCGCGACTGGCACACTTTCGGTGAATTGTGCCAAGACAGTGATGCGATTACGCTCAAACGGGGGTGCGCATCGCGTTTTGAAGAGTATGGCAACGTCAAGGGGAAGCTGCTCTACCTCGATGTATTCAAAGCGCCATTCCTGAATGAGGTTGGCGAAGTAATCGGTACAGTTGGTTGTGCAAGGGATATTACCGAACGAAAGAAAATCGAGTCCGAGCTCAATAACTACCGGCAGCACCTTGAAGAGCAGGTCGCTGAGCGTACCACTGCACTCTCTGTTGCCAAGGAAACGGCAGAAGCGGCGAATCGGGCGAAGACGGCGTTTCTCGCCAATATGAGTCATGAATTGCGGACGCCGATGAACGGCATTATCGGCATGACCGATCTGGCCATGCGTCGCGCTACCGACGAGAAGCAGGCCGATCAGTTACGCAAGGTAAAGCAATCCTCCCAGCACCTGCTTAGGGTAATCAACGATGTTCTCGACATCTCGAAGATCGAGGCTGAGCGACTGAGCCTGGAAAGCGTTGAATTCAGGGTGGCTGATGTGCTGGAAAGCATGCGGAATTTGATCGGTCCGGCAGCAAGATCGAAGAACATACGTTTGAGCCTTAACGTGTTGCCAGAACTTGATGTGCGACCACTTAGAGGCGATCCGCTGCGCCTTGGTCAGGTCCTGCTCAATTTGTTGAGCAATGCGATTAAATTCACCGATAAAGGTACGGTAACGCTGGATATTTCGGTCGCAGAAAGTAATGCAAACGCTGTTCTTGTCCGATTTGAGGTGCGAGATACCGGAATTGGCATCGCCGAGAATGACCAGGATCGGCTATTCCTTGCCTTCGAGCAGTCTGACAGTTCAACGACGCGACGCTATGGTGGCACCGGACTTGGCTTGGCCATCAGCAAACGCTTGGTCCAAATGATGGATGGTGACATTGGCGTTGATAGCCAGGTCGGCCGTGGCAGCACTTTTTGGTTTACTGCACGCTTCCAAACGCTGAACAGGGCCGAAAAATCGACAGTATCGGAAACTTTATCAATTGAAGCTCAATTGAAAGCAGAGTTTCCTGGAAGTCGCGTTCTATTAGTGGAGGATGAGCCAATTAATCAGGAAGTAGCCAGCGCACTTCTCGAAGAAATTGGTTGCAAGGTCTCCTTGGCAGAAGATGGCTTGGCCGCATTAAAGATCATCCAGCAGGAAACATTCGATCTTGTCCTTATGGATATGCAACTCCCCAGAATGAGTGGGGTAGAGGCAACCAAAGCTATTCGTCAACTTTCAGGATGTCAGCAAATTCCGATTCTCGCCATGACTGCCAATGCTTTTGAAACCGACAGAACCTTATGCTTTGAGGCTGGAATGAATGACCACATTGCCAAGCCGATTGACCCAGATACCCTTTTTCTGACACTACATAAATGGCTGCGTATCAGCAAAGGCTGAATATGAAGGAGCCTATGCGGCTGCTTTGTGAATGATTTGCCCCCCACTGAAGATAATTTTTCATCAGGCGTCAAAGGGCTATTAGCTGCCCAAAACCAAAATTTCGATTTTGGCTATTTTTTCCGGTTGACCGTCAAAACCGCCGATCACAGCCAAACCCTCGCCTAAATCGGGCGGAAGCCGAGTTTTTTGAGCAGTTCGCCGGTTTCGCAGACGGGCAAGCCCATGACGCCGGTGTAGCTGCCGGAAAGGTGCTCGACAAACAGGCCGGCGCGGCCCTGAATGCCGTAGGCGCCGGCCTTGTCCATCGGTTCGCCGCTGATGACGTAATGGCGGATTTCTTCGTCGTCCAGGGTGCGGAAGCGCACTTCGCTGGTCGACAGCACGTATTCGGTGCGGCGCAGGTGGTGGACCGCGACGCCGGTCAGCACGCGATGCGTCCGGCCTGAGAGGCGGCGCAGGATGGCGACGGCGTCGGCCATGTCGACGGGCTTGCCGATGATTTCCCCGTCGAGTTCAAGCGTCGTGTCGGCCGACAGGATGGGACGCAGCGGCAGGCGGCGTTCCTCGACGATCTTCATGCCGTGCAGGGCCTTGGCGCGGGCCACGCGCTCGACGTAATCGACGGGCGATTCGGCGGCCAACGGTGTTTCATCGGTTTCGCTGTCGGCGCGCATGCCGTCGCGGAAAACGACGGTATCGAAATCGATGCCAATCTGGTGCAACAACTCACGACGGCGTGGACTGCGCGAGGCGAGGTAGAGACGCATCATCCCTCCCGGTGGTATGGATGGTTTTTGAGAACGCTGACGGCGCGATAGAGCTGCTCGCAGAGGAGCAGGCGCGCCATGCCATGCGGCAGGGTCAGACTGGACAGGCGCAGCTTGTCGTCGGCCTGCTGCTTGAATTCTTCATCGAGCCCGTCGGCGCCGCCGATGAGCAGCGCAACGTCGCGACCGTCCTGCATCCAGACTTCCAGCCGTTTGGCGAGCTTGAGCGTGGTCAGGTCGTCGCCCTTTTCGTCGAGGACGACGATGCGGCTGCTGCCCGGCATGGCTTCGCGGATGCGGCCCTTTTCGGCAGACAGCAGTTGTTCGCGGGTTTTCGAGCCGCGCGGCTCGGGCTTGATTTCGATGACGCTGGCCGGCAGTTCGCGCGGCATGCGTTTGAGGTACTCGGCGCAACCTTCGCTGACCCAGCCGGGCTGACGATGGCCGACGGCGAGTACGGTCAGTTTCATTCTTCCCTGGCCTGCTCCACGGCCTTGCGACGCTGGGCGGGGGTCGCCGACCAGAGTTCCTCAAGGTTGTAATAGTGGCGGACATTGGGTTGCATGACGTGCACCACGATGTCGCCGAGGTCGACCAGCACCCATTCGCCACCGTCCTCGCCTTCGGTCGACACGACTTCGGCGCCGGCTTCCTTGACCTTTTCCTGAACGTTGTTGGCCAAGGCCTTGACCTGGCGGTTCGAGTCACCGGTGGCGATGACGATGCGATCGAACATCGAGGTCAGCTTGGTGGTGTTGATGACTTCAATATCCTTGCCCTTGATGTCTTCAAGGGCGGAAACGACGATTTTTTGCAGCTTGCGGATGTCCATCAGGTACTTTTATAGAGTTGGTTGCGCGCAATATAGTCGAGAACGGCATCCGGCAGCAAATAACGCGCCGACAGGTCGTTGGCCAACAGCTTGCGGATTTGCGTGGCCGAGATGGCGAGCTGGGTCATGGCGAAGGTGGCGATTGCCCCGGCTGGCGCCCGCTTCAGGCCGGCCGCGTCGGTCAGGCGACGATCGTTGAATTCCGTCGCCAGTTCGTGCGGCAGGCTGCTGATTTCGACGGGGAAACCCGGGCGATGCGAGACGGCGACGTGGGCCAGCGCAAAGATGTCGCGCCAGCGATGCCAGCTGGCAAGTCCGGCGAAGGCATCGGCCCCGACGAGCAGGACCAGCGACTGTTCGGGCCCGAGTTCGCGACGCAGGCGTTCCAGCGTATGCACGGTGTAGCTGGGTGCGGCTGCCTCGACCTCGCTGGCATCAATTGAAAATCGGGCATTATTTCCGGTAGACCGTAAGACCATCTCCAGACGCTGCTGCGGGGTAACCTGCGGCGTGCCGCGATGCGGCGGCTGGCCGGCGGGAATCCAGCGCACCCCGCCCAGGCCAAGATGCGTGATCGCTTCCTCGGCCAGCCGGAGGTGGCCGAAATGAACGGGATCGAAGGTACCGCCGAAGAGGCCGAGTGGCTCAGACAATTTCGGAAATACCGAAGATGTCGCGGTAACAGACATAAAAGCTGGCAAAGATGGTCGGCGCAACCACCAGCACCATCGGCATGGTCACGATGGCTGCCGCGAAATTGGCGGCATCGGGAAAAACGATGAGCAGCAGGGCGAGCAGGACGCCAGGCACGATCCCGGCGACGATCAGCAGGCCGGCGCCATAGATCAGGAATGGCCGCCAGTTCATCCAGCAGGCGACGAAACTGAAGAACAGCGAGCGGCCAAGCGTCAGGCGATGCCAGGCGGCGAGCACCGGGGCAAACCAGTAGGCCATGATGACCGGCGTCATCATGAGCATGACAAACAGGGCCGGCGCGATGAAGTCGGCGTCCTCGACCGCGGCGCGCTCGGCACGACTGCTGGCCATCATGAAACGGAACATGTCGCCGCCGTCGAACAGCGTCGACAGGCCGAGGATGCCCAGGGTACAACACAGGTAAAGGGCCCCCATGGCGACCAGGGTGCGGGAGTTTTCCTTCAAACCGCCAAACAGCGTCTGCACGCCCACCGGCTGACCGCGTTCGACGTGCCGGGCCGCCTGCATGAGGCCGACCGACAGGCCGGGGATGACCAGCGACGCGGCAAGTGCGCCGATATACGGCAGCACGTTGAGGAAAATCACCGTCATCCAGTAGGTCAGGACCAGCATGCCGAGGACGATCGGATTGCGCCGGAAAATCGCGAAGCCGCCGAGAATCCAGCCCCAGCCGGCGGCGGGAGGGAGTGTCTGCGCGCGCATGCTCAGCTACCCACGAAAATGTCGCGATAGGAGGCGTAGACCGCCCCCGAAGCCACCGGCAACAGCAGAAGCAGGCCCATGCCGACAGGCAGCATGGCGAAGAACAGGGCAACGACCAGGAAGGTGCCGAAGATGGCCATCGGCAGGAAATTCTTGGCGCCGGCGGCAAAGCTCGCCTTCATCGCGTCGAGCGGACGCATCTTGTGGAAGAAGACCAGCACCGGGGCGAACCAGGTAGCCATGATCACCGGCACCGACAGCACCATGACAACCAGGCCGGCCAGCATGACGCCGCCCATCGCGATGCCGAATCCGGCCACCTTGCCGGTAATACCGCCGCCGATCAGCCCACCGCTGACCAGCATGAAGGCCATGAAGGCGATGCCGAAGATGCCCATCGCGAAAAAGACGCCGACCATGACCAGTTCCCCGGCCCGCTGGCGGAAACCGGCAAAGAGATCGGCAATTTCGGGTTCTTCGCCCTCGTGAATCCGACGGCAGAGCTTGAACATGCCGGCGCCGAAAAGCGGGACGAGAAGATGCGCGGCAATCTGCCCGAACAGCGGCACGATGGAAATGGCCATCAGCATGATCAGCAACAGGACGGTGCTGCCAATCCAGACACCGGGATTGACCATGAACATGGCCCAGCCCTGGCGCAGCCAGTCAAAACAGGCGCCGGGATCGACTTCGCGGCTATCGCCCGAAAACGGGGCGGGCGCCATCGGAAAAACAGGCGTTTCGCTCATCCTAGAAACCGCTGCTGGACGTGCGCGCTGGCGCGTTCGGGTGGGTAGCTGGGGCGAAGCGACGAGGCGGCAGGCTCATGCCTGCAACGAGGAGCGACAAAACCAGGTGCCCGCCCGGGCGTGCCAGCGGGGACGTAGCGGACTGACCCGGCAGGAGATGGTTGGCGAAGTCGACTTCCAGTATTCATTTGTCTTCTTGAGGCAGCGAGCGGTCAGCTGCGGTTTCTAGGATCATGCGGATGCTAACGGGGCAGCGCCTCGGGAGCAAGGCGAAAACGGGTCAACAAGCGCCGAAATGCGTCGGGATTCTTGATCGTTACCACTTGCCCGGTACGCGGACGGTGCCGCACGTCCAGCCGAAGCAACCAGAAACGCAGGGCGGCAGCGCGCCGAACCGGCAACCAGGCGTCGACTTCGGCTGCCGTCAAAGGCCGGACCGACTCGTAGCCGGCAATCAGTTCGGCCACTGTCGCCGACTCGGCACACCAGTCATTGGCCGCCACAGCCAGGTCGAAGAGCAGGACGTCCTCGCCGGAAAAATAGAAGTCGAGCAGGCCGGACAGTTGATCGCCCAGCCACAGGACGTTGTCCCGGAAAAGGTCGGCATGCACCACCCCGCGCGGCAGCGCCGACCAGTCCTGCGCGGCCTGGAATTTCAGTTCGTCGTCGAGGAGGACGGCTTCATCCGGCGACAGTTTCGGCATCAGCGACTCGCCCACCCGTTGCCGCCAGGGAGCGCCGCAGGGATTGGGCGGTGCGTGCTCTATCCCCGCCACCGCCAGATGCATGCGCGCCAGCACCCGGCCGACTTCGCGGCAGTGAGCGGCCGTCGGCACCTCGATCGACTCTCCGGGCAGGCAGCTCAACAGCGCTGCCGGCTTGCCGGCCAGCGGGCGCCAGAGTCGGCCGTCGGCACCGACAACAGGACGGGGACAAGGCAGGCCGGCCTGCGCCAGGTGCGCTTGCAGCGCCAGGTGAAATTCGAGTTCGGCCGTGCTTTCGTGCCGCTCGAACAGCGTCAGCACGTAACGGCCGCTGGCCGTCGTCACGAAAAAATTGGAGTTCTGCATGCCGGCAGCGATGCCGGCGTGGTCGATCAGTTTGCCGAGCGCGAGGGGTTCCAGCCAGGCGGCGAGTTCATCCCGCCCGACCGTGGTATAGACCGACAAGGCTTACCAGCTGTGGATAACCCACATCGGCGGCTTGACCGGACGCTGGGCAATGTCGGCCTCGACAAACTGGCCGTCACCCTGGCGATCGACCAGATAGTAGGACGGGCCGACGGCCGGGGTGACCTTGACCATGTAGAGCTTGCCCTTGACGCGGAATTCCTCGCGGGTTTCGGTTTCGCGCTTGACGATGGTGACTTGCGGCTCGAGCGCTTCGTCGAAGGCTTCCATGCCGGGCGGCGGTGGCGGCACGGCGGGCAGGGGCTGGAGGTCGCCTTTCTGCGCCCAGACGGGGAGGGCGGCAAAGAGCATGAGGGGAAGAAGGCGGCGCATGTTCGTATCCTTGATGACGATGCGTTGATTTTACAGGTTGAGCAGCATCTCGTGTTCGTTCGGCAGGGGTCCGAAGGGACGCGCTTCGTAATGCTTGAAGATGGCTTCGACCACCTTTTCCGGCTCGTCGATGAGCTGGATCAGGTCGATGTCTTCACGGTCGACCATGCCTTCGGCGACCAGCCGGTCCTTGAACCAGTCGATCATGCCGCGCCAGAAATCCGAGCAGACCAGAATGAGCGGAATCTTGCGCGCCTTGCCGGTCTGAATCAGGGTCAGCGCTTCCATGAGCTCGTCGAGCGTACCGAAACCGCCGGGCATGACGACGTAGGCGCTGGCGAAGCGGACGAACATGTACTTGCGCGCGAAGAAGTGGCGGAAGGTCTGCGAGATGTCCTGGTAAGGATTGTTCTGCTGCTCGTGCGGCAGCTGGATATTCAGGCCGACCGACGGTGACTTGCCGAAGAACGCGCCCTTGTTGGCCGCCTCCATGATGCCGGGCCCGCCACCGGAGATGACCGAGAAGCCGGAATCGGACAACAGACGCGCGGTCCGCTCGGTCAATTCGTAATAGGGGGACTCCGGCTTGACGCGGGCGCTGCCGAACATGGTCACGGCCGGCTTGATCGCGGCCAGACGCTCAGTCGCCTCGACGAACTCTGACATAATGCCGAAAATCCGCCAGGACTCGCGGGCCGTCGTGTTTTTCAAGAGGGCCTCGGTCTCGACGCCCATCACCAGCTTATCGCTCTCTGTCACCTTATGCCTCTCTTATTGTTGGTGGACGGTTCGTCCTATCTTTACCGCGCTTTCCACGCCCTGCCCGATTTGCGCAACAAGGCCGGCGAGCCGACGGGCGCCATCTACGGCGTGCTGAACATGCTACGTCGTCTCGAGACCGACTACAAGGCAGACTACAAGGCGGTCGTCTTCGATGCCAAGGGCAAGACCTTCCGCGATGACTGGTATCCGGAATACAAGGCCCACCGGCCACCGATGCCCGACGACCTGGTGCAGCAGATCGAACCGCTGCACGCCGCCATCAAGGCCGCTGGCTGGCCGCTGCTCATGGTCGATGGCGTCGAAGCCGACGACGTGATCGGCACGCTGGCGACGCAGGCCGCCGCTGAACGGATCGACACGCTGATTTCGACCGGCGACAAGGATTTGACGCAGCTCGTGAGCCCGCACGTGCGCTGGTACAACACGATGAGCAACGAATTGCTCGACGAAGCCGGTGTCGAGGCCAAGTTCGGCGTGCCGCCGGACAAGATCGTCGATTATCTGGCGCTGGTTGGTGACACCGTCGACGGTGTGCCCGGCGTCGCGAAATGCGGACCGAAGACGGCGCTCAAGTGGCTGACCCAGTACGGTTCGCTCGATGAGATCGTCGCCCATGCCGATGAAATCGGCGGCGTGGTCGGCCAAAACCTGCGCGACCATCTCGCCTTCCTGCCGCTCGGCAAGAAACTCGTCACCGTCGCCTGCGACCTGAGCGGCCTGCCCGCCCCCAGCGCCCTGACCCAGGCTGAACGCGATACGACCGCCCTGCGCGAACTGTATACGCGCTACCAGTTCCGCACCTGGCTGGGCGAGATCGACGGCCCGGAAGCCGCGGCGGCCGTTCCCGCCCGCGAAGGTCTGACCGCAACGCCCGTCGCCCCGGCCGCCCCCGCCGAAGTCCATTACGAAACCGTCCTGAGCTGGCCGCAATTCGATGCCTGGCTGGCCAAAATCGAGGCGGCCAAACTGACTGCGCTCGACACCGAAACGACCAGCCTCGATTCCTTCGCAGCCCGCATCGTCGGCATTTCGCTCTCGGTCAAACCGGGCGAAGCCTGCTACATCCCGCTCGCCCACACCGCGCCCGGCGTCGCCGACCAACTGCCGCGCGACGAAGTGCTGGCCAAGCTCAAACCCTGGCTTTCCACGGTCAACCGGAAAAAAGTGCTGCAAAATGCAAAGTACGACCAGCACGTTTTTGCCAACCACGGCATCACGCTGGCCGGCATCGAACACGACACCATGCTGCAAAGCTACGTCATCGAGTCCGACAAGGGTCATGACCTCGGCCAGTTGTGCACGCGCCACCTCGGCCTCGCCACCATCGCCTACGAAGACCTGTGCGGCAAGGGCGCCAAGCAGATCACCTTCGACCAGGTCGACATCGAACGCGCCGCCACCTACGCCGCCGAGGATTCCGACGTCACGCTACGCGTCCACAACGTCCTGCACCCGCAATTCGCCGACGAACCGGGTTTGAGCCGCATCTATCACGACATCGAAATGCCGGCCCGCCAGGTCATCTGGCAGATCGAGCGCAACGGCATCCTGATCGACGCCAACGTGCTGGCCCGGCAAAGCCACGAGATGGGCCAGAAGATCATGGCCCTCGAAGCGCAGGCCTACGAGCTGGCCGGCCAGCCCTTCAACCTCGCGTCGCCCAAGCAGCTCGCCGACATCCTGTTCGAGAAGCTCGGCCTGCCAGTCAAGAAGAAAACGCCGTCCGGTGGGCCGTCCACCGACGAGGAAGTCCTCTCCGAACTGGCCCTCGACTACCCGCTGCCCAAGCTGCTGCTCGAACACCGCAGCCTGTCCAAGCTCAAGGGCACCTACACCGACAAGCTGCCGCGCATGGTCAATCCGCAGACCGGGAGAGTGCATACTCACTTCTCTCAGGCTTCCGTTGTAACCGGGCGTCTGGCATCAACCGATCCCAACCTGCAGAACATCCCAGTGCGCAGCGAAGAAGGCCGGAAGATCCGCACCGCCTTCATCGCGCCCGAAGGTTCCAGCATCGTTTCGGCCGACTATTCGCAGATCGAACTGCGCATCATGGCCCACCTGTCGGGCGACGAAGGCTTGCTCCACGCCTTCTCGCACGGCGAGGACGTGCACCGCGCGACTGCCGGCGAGATCTTCGGCGTCACGCCGCTCGAAGTCGGCCCCGACCAGCGCCGCGTCGCCAAGAGCATCAATTTCGGCCTGATCTACGGCATGAGCGCCTTCGGCCTGGCCCGCCAGCTCGGGCTGGAACGCAGCGCGGCGCAGACCTACATCGACCGCTACTTCGCCCGCTACCCCGGCGTCGCCCGCTACATGGAAGAGGCCCGCGAAATGGCCCGGCAAAAAGGCTACGTCGAGACCGCCTTCGGCCGCCGCCTGTGGTTCCCGGAAATCCGCTCGAGCAACGGCAACCGCCGCCAGGGCGCCGAACGCGCCGCGATCAATGCGCCGATGCAGGGCACGGCGGCCGACCTGATCAAGCTGGCGATGATCGCCGTGCAGAACTGGCTGGAAAAATCGGCGCTGAAATCAAAGCTCGTCCTCCAGGTGCACGATGAACTGCTGCTCGAAGTGCCGGACGACGAACTGATGGAAATCCGCACCCACCTGCCCCGGTTGATGAGTCAGGTCGCCGAGCTCAAGGTACCGCTCGTCGTCGAAGTGGGCGTCGGACCGAACTGGGAAGCGGCGCACTAGGCCTCCACCCCAATCTCACGGTCAACCGGAAATTTTGCCCAATTTCGAAATTTCCGCCGCAGTCACCCGCGCGGTGTCGTAGGCATCGATACCGACCGCTGCGCGGCGCCGGTCGGCAGCCAGAATCTCGGCCAGGCGGCGTTCGTTCTCGGCCAGATTGCTGCGGTCGTTCTCGCGGTGCCAGAGGTGCAGGACGGCCGTCGCAAAACGTCCGTCCTTGCGCTGCACGCCGGCATGCAGCAGGCGGATGGCGAGGTCGGCATCTTCATGGCCCCAGCCCTGGAAGGCCTCGTCGAAGCCATTCACCGTGTCGAAATCGCGCCGCCACAGCGCCAGATTGCAGGTCCGCGCGCCTTGCCAGCGTTGTGGTTGCCGTTTGCGCCAGCCCTGTCCGGCAAAGTGACAAAGCGGCAGCCAGCGGTTAATGGCGCCCGAAAATCGCCGGCCGAGCCAGGTCAAATGGCTGTCGCCGTGCAGTTCGATCATCGGCGCCTGCAGCACCTTTTTCGTGAAGCCTTCGGAGAGCAAGACCCGGTTCCCGGCGACAAACCAGCCAGCCTCGGCCAAGGCGCGATGCGCCGCGACAAAATCCGGGCGCAGGATGCAGTCGCCGTCGATGAAAACGAGGTAATCGCCGCGGCTGGCCGCCACCGCCAGATTACGCGCCGCCGCCGCACGGAAGCCGTCGTCTTCCTGCCAGAGATGGCGAAGCGGGAACGGAAAATGGGCGCCTGCCGCCGATACCGCCTCGGCCGTCTCGGCGCGCGAACCGTCATCGGCCACCAGCACCTCGAACGCCGTATCGGTCTGCGCCGCAAGGGATGCCAGCACCGCCCGCAAGGCATCCGGACGGTTATACGTGGTGACGATGACCGAGATCAGTTGCGGCGTCATGGCGGGCTGCACCAACGATCAGGGACGGTGCAGGGGCGGCGTTTCCGGCACTTTCCAGGCCTGATCCATCTCGTAGCCCTTGGCGTAGCGGTAGAACGTGCCCTCGAAGTTGCCGAAGGCGATGATGAAGCCCGGCCAGCCATCGAGAAAGCCACGCTTGAAAATGTAGTGCTTGATGAAGGACCACAGGCCGTGCGTCAGCGCCTTGCCCATGCTGCCCTTGCGCCCGCGCAGGGTGAGCTTTTCGGCGCCGAGCGTCGAATAGCGGTTGGCCTTGTGCACAACCTCGTGCAGGTTCTTGAACGGCACCTGCCAGATGGGATTCTGCAGATGCCCGACCGGCCGGTCGCTGTGCGGCACGTAACCTTCATGCACCGGCTCCATCGTGTAGCTCATCTTGCCCCGCCGGAAAAGCTGCGGCTGGCGGTAGTTCGGATACCAGCCCGAATGCTTGATCCAGCGCCCCATGAAGAAATTGCGGCGCGGCATCCAATACATGTCGAGGCTGGCCGGATCGGCGATGACGCGCAGGATTTCGTCGCGTGCCTCCGGCGTACAGCGCTCGTCGGCATCGAGGCTGAAAATCCAGTCGTGGGTGCAGGCCGCAATCGCGTTGTTGCGCAAATCACCAAAGCCCTTGAACGGCACCTGCACGACACGGGCACCGAGGCTTTCGGCGATCTCGACCATGCCGTCGGTACTGCCGGAATCGGCAACGATGATCTCGTCAGCCCACAGGACGCTATTCACCGCCGCGGCAATCTTCTGCGCTTCGTTGAAAGCGATGATGTAGGCGGTAATCTTGGGCGGAATGGTGCTGCTCATCTCGATTTTTCTACTTTCTCGTCAAGAAACTCGGCCTGGCACCGGCAGAGCGATGCGAACGGGCATGTATTATAGGGGACTTGCGAAAAACACGCCGATAACACCCTTGCACCCCCCAGCCTTTTCATCCCAAACCCCGCCAAAACGCGTTCTCGTGGTGTGCACCCAGCGCATTGGCGACGTCCTGCTCGCCACGCCGCTGGCTCGCTCCGTCAAGGCGGCCTGGCCTGATGCCCAACTCGATTTTCTTGTCCTGCCCGGCACCCAGGGCGTGCTCGAAGGCAACCCCGACGTTCATCAGGTGCTGGCTTTTCCGCAACGCGCCAGCCTGCGCGAAAAGCTGGCGCAACTCGGCAGGATCTGGCGTCGCTACGATCTCTCTTTCGCCGCGATCCCCAGCGACCGGGCGCGGATTTTTGCCTGGGCGGCCGCCCGTTTTTCGGTTGGATTCACGACCGCGGAAGAAGCCTCCTGGCTAAAGCGCCACCTGCTGAACATCGCCGTTCCCTTCGACAACCTGCAGACGCATACCGTGACCATGGGGCTGCGTCTGGTCGAAGCGCTGGGCCTGCCGGCCATCGGCCAGGTCCAAGCACCGCGGGTCTTGGCTGAGAACTGGTGCCAGCGGCTGGAACAACTCGGCCTGACCGGGGTCACGAATTACGCCGTGATCCACCCCAATCCCAAATTCCGCTACAAGATGTGGGACAGCAGCAAGTGGATCGCCCTGATTTCCTGGCTCAGACAGCAGGGTATCGAGGTGCTCCTGACCGGCAGCGGCGACCCGAGCGAGGCAGCCTACGTCCGCGACATCGCCGGCAAGGTGCCAGAAGGCTGTCGCTGCCTGACCGGCTTGCTCTCGCTGGCTGAAACCGCCGAATTACTGAAAGGCGCCCGCCTCTTCGTCGGCCCCGACACGGCGGTCACCCATCTCGCCGCCGCCACCGGCATCCCGACCATCGCCCTGTTCGGGCCATCTAACCCCGTCAAATGGGGCCCGTGGCCGAAGGATTGCCCGGCCGGTGACAGCCCCTGGTCCTTTATCGGCAGCGGACATCAGGGAAATGTCCGGCTGATTCAAGGCCCCGGCGACTGTGTCCCCTGCCTGTTTGAAGGTTGCGACCGGCATCTCGACAGCGATAGCCAATGCCTTCTCGCCATCACCGTGGAGCAGGTTGTCGAGGCTGCCCGCGCAGCGCTGGTCTCCTAGACGGATTCAGTGCCGGCAATGGGCGGCGCCAGCATGATGCCGAGCCAGGCGTAGATGAAATTGCCTTCGTTGAAGGTCGAGAAATGTGAATTGAAAAGGCTGGTCGCACACCAGGATGCGAGTACGCTTACCCCCAGCAAGCGCCACGGGGCCGCACAGCGCTGACGGGCTGCGGCAACCAGAAACGCCAGAAAAACAAGCAGGGCAAACACGCCATTTTCGGCCATGATCTTCATGTACTGGTTGTGCGGGTCACCCGCTGGCGTCGCAGCAATTCCTTCCCGCCCGGCCACCTTCTGACCATAGGCTGTGCCGAAAGCGCCAGTACCGTAACCCAGCACGGGCCGCTCCCGGATCATTTCGATGGCATTTTTCCAGAAAATCATGCGGATACCCATCGAGGTCTCTTCGGTCGCCTGCTCGTATTGCTGTATTTCCTGGACACCCTGGATCATGCGCTCGCGTGAAGTCGGAACAATCAACAGAACGCTGACTACGCCAAGCACCAGCAATACGGCCCCGAGTACATCCCGGGCCGTCACACGACGCCGACCGAAGAACACATAGCCGACCACAGCCACCACGGTGCAGACCATCGCGACCAGATAACCGCTACGTCCGGTCGTGACCATTGCGATATTGGCCAGGAGCAACAAGGCACTCAGCACGTATAAACCCCGCGTCCGCCCTTCACCTCGCTCTACGGCCATGAGGAAGGCACTGAAGGCGCCGACGGCAAACGCCATACCCTGCGTCGCGTGATTTCGGAGAAAGACGCCACGTTCGCGACTGGCCACCGGCAAATCTATCTCCAGGAACCACAAGGCAAAGGAAACCAGCGCACAGATCGTGACCACCACGACGAAGGCATTCAGGAAGCGGGATTTCCAGTTTGGGTCAGCAAACAGCGAAAGACCGATCGGCACCAGGAGCAATTTGGTCCACCCGATGGCCATCCGGATGGCGACGTCTTTCGTTGCCACGCTGTAGCTGGTGCCGACAATCATGATGGCGAAGAAAAGCAGAAGGAATTTCACCATCGGCAGTTCCCAGGTCGCCCACAAGCGCTGGCGCAACAAAGGGGTGCTCAAGATGACGACCAGCAGCAGGAGCGCTGCGAGATTCATCAACGGCGGCGAAAAGAGTACGGAGATTCCGACAAAACACATCAAGCCGCAAGCGACGGCGTGGGGATCGTAGGATTTGCCAAAGAATGTCATGTCGTTTCCAGCAGATAGTATCGGGACGGTCGTCGTCCTAGCGGCCCAGCGCCTTGAATTTGACAATCCACTCCCGGAGGCGACGACGCCGGAACTTGTTCCAGCGGTTGCGCAGCACGTTGAAAGTCCTGCTGTGTTTCTGTCGTCCGGCATCGAGCAGGCTGTCGAACACCCCAGTCACGCTACCCTGCTCGACGATCGGATGGCGTAGCCAGTATTGGTGCGAGCCCATCGCGGCATCGATATGCACCATGAGATGATCGACGGAGAGGGTAACCAGGTTGTTTTCCAGCCAGGCCAGGCGACGTTCCATGACCAGCCGGTCATGAACGCATCCTTCGGCGGTTGGAATGGGCAACTCGACGAGCGGGCCGGGCGCCAGGAAATAGTCGTCCGGAACCTTGGTGTCGAGCCCGCCGAGGAAGACGAGCCAGCCTGGCGGCAGTTTCACTGCGGCCTGCATGGCTGCATCGAAACCAGCGATGAAATCGTCGTTGAGCACCGCATCGTCCTCGAAAACGAGGACCCGCTGATAGCCGCGAGCAACCGAGTCTTTCCAGATCTGGATATTCTTCAGCACCAGCGACTTGTGCGCCCGCTTCATCCCCGATGGCCCGAACGTCGCCGCCAGCAGTTCGTCGGTCAATTCGACGGCGTCGTGCTCGAACATGAACGAAAAGGCAATCCCCTTTTTCGCCAGCTCCGCCTCGATATGGCGAATGCGGAATTCCGAGCCTTTTACGGAGAGGACATAGACGGCATCAACCCAGGCGTTGACAGGCTGAGCGGGAGAAGTGGGCTTAGTTGACGACATGGGATGGGGCGCTTTCCTCTGGTAACGATCCTTCGGCGGGCGTCGTCTCGCGCTGGATTCGCTGCAACTTCGCATACACCCCGTCCCGGGCCAGCAACTCGGCGTGGCGGCCGCGTTCGACGATGCGGCCCTGGTCGAGGACGACGATGAGGTCGGCGCGTTCGATGGTCGACAGACGGTGGGCGATGACGATGGTGGTACGGCCGACGATCAGGGTGTCGAGGGCAGCCTGGATGAGGCGTTCGGATTCGGTGTCGAGGGCCGAGGTGGCTTCGTCGAGGATGAGGATGGGCGCGTTCTTGAGGAAGGCGCGGGCGATGGCCAAGCGTTGGCGCTGGCCGCCGGAGAGTTTGACGCCGTTTTCGCCGACTTCGGTGAGCAGGCCCTTGTCCATCTGGCTGATGAATTCCCAGGCGTTGGCGGCGCGGGCGGCGGCTTCGATCTGCTCGTCGGTGGCGTTCTGGGCGTGGCCGTAGGCGATGTTGGCGCGCACGGTGTCGTTGAACAGCACGACATCCTGGCTGACCATGGCGATGTTGTCGCGCAGGCTTTCCAGTGTCAGTTCTTCGAGCGGATGGCCGTCGATGCGCAGGACGCCCTGCGTGAGATGGTAGAAGCGCGGCACGAGCGCGGCCAGCGAGCTCTTGCCGCTGCCGGATGGACCGACCAGTGCCACGGTCTGGCCAGGCTGGATGTCGAGGTCGATGTCGGTCAGCGCCGGGCGCGGGGCGTTCGGGTAGGTGAAATGCGCCTGCTCGAATTGCAGATGGCCGCGAGCGCGCTCGATGCGCACCGTGCCGCGATCGTCCTCGGCCACTTCGTCGAGCACCTGGAAGACGCTTTCGGCGGCGGCCAGCCCGCGCTGGAGGGGCGCGCTGACGTCGGTCAGGCGCTTGACCGGGGCGAGCAGCATGACAAGCGCCGTGATGAAGGAGAGGAATTCGCCGACGGTCGTTCCGGCATCGCTGTTCGACTGGCGCAGCGCCATGTAGGTGATGATGGCGACCGAAATCGAGACGGCGACCTGGGTCAGCGGCACCGTGGCGGCAGCCGCGGCGGCCTCGCGCATGGTGGCGCGGCGGAAGGTGTTGAGCACTTGGTCGAAACGGCTCTTTTCGTATTGCTGGCCGCCGAATATCTTCACCACCTTGTGGGCGCCGACCGCTTCTTCGAGGATGTGGGTAATGACGCCCATGGCCGAATAGCCGCTGCGTGCGGCGGCGCGCAGGCGTTTGCTGAAGATGCGGATGAGGCCAGTGACGACCGGACCGACGGTCAGCGCGATCAGGGTCAGTTTCCAGTCGAGGTAAAGCAGGTAGCCGAGCAGGCCGAGGATGGTCAGCGAATCGCGCACCACCGTTGTCAACACGCCGGTGGCGGCTTGCGTCACGTTGGTGACGTCATAGGCCACCTTGGAAATCAGCACGCCGGTCGATTGGTCGTCGTAAAAGCGGGTGGGCAGGGTCATCAGGCGCCCGAACATGGCCTGGCGCAGGTCGAAGACGACACGCGCCGCGATCCAGGCCATCGAAAAACCCGAGGTAAAGGTCGCCATGCCGCGCAGGATGAAAATGCCGACGATGGCCAGCGGCAAAAGGATGATTTCGCGCTCGCTCGCCGCCTTGAAGCCGTTATCGATCAGCGTCTTGAGCAGCCACGGTGCCACCGGCTCGGTCGCCGCCGTCGCCACCATGCCGAGGATGGCGATGACGAAAACGCGCCAGTACGGCTTGACCCAGCTGAGCAGCCGGAGGTAGATCTGGCGGCTGGACATCGTTGGTTCGGGGACTTGGCTCACTGGCGGCGGACGTAATTGGAAAAGTCCGCATTTTACCGTTTCGTGACGAGTCGTACCCGACCGTTTGCATCCCGTTCGACGGTCGTGATCGAGAGAAAGTCGGCCGACACAGTCAGCCATTCGTCGTCAGCCAGTTCGAGCCAGTGCGCCAGCAGGCAGCGGATGACGCCAGCGTGGGTGACGATCACCGCCTCCGGCACCGTCAAGGACGCCACGAAATCCACCGCCCGGCGCTGCAAGGCGCGCGGCGACTCGCCGCCCGGTGGCGCATAGCCGACCACATCGGCCGCCCACGCATCGAGTTCATGACGCGGAATCGCGTCCCAAGGCCGCCCCTCCCAGTCGCCAAAATTCAGCTCCGCCAGGCGCGCGTCGATGATGGGCTGTGGATGAAGCTGCTCCGCCAGATGCCGGCAACGCAGCAAGGGACTGCTCCACACCGGCAAGCCGGGTGGCAGTTCTGCACGCAGGCGATCCAATTCGGCCATTTCGATTTTGGCCAAAATTTCCCGTTGACCGTAACAAATGCCCGGTTCGACCTCGGGTTTGGGGTGGCGGATCAGGTGGAGGCGCATGCTTTTCTCATTCGCCAGAGCAGAGCAAAATTGTTCGACGGCATGTCCCGTTGCTCGACCAGTTCCAGCCCGCTTTGCCGAGCCAGCGCGTCGACCGCCACGACATCACGCAAACCCTGATGCGGCGCCTTTTCCTTCAGTGACTGGTCGAAGGCCGCGTTGCTGTCGCTGGTGTGGCGGCCGTTGATCATGAACGGGCCGTAGATGAAGAGCAGGCCGCCGGGAGCAAGTACGGAGGGCAAGCCGGCGAACAGGGCTTCGACGGCCTCCCAGGACATGATGTGCAGGGTGTTGGTGCTATAGACCGCATCGTAGACGCCACTGGGCCACGGGCCGAGGACGTCGAACTCGAACGGCGGCAGGACATTGGGCAAGGCGGCTTCGGCTAGCCACATGCGGATGCCGGGCAGGAAATCCAGGCGGTCCGAGGTTTGCCAGGTCAGATGCGGTAGTTGGGCGCAAAAGTGGGCGGCATGCTGGCCGGTGCCGCTGCCGATCTCCAGCACCCGCCGGCGCTCGGCGAAGATGTCGCGGAGCACGGCGAGAATCGGTTCGCGATTCTTTTCGGTGGACGGCGCGTTCGGTTTTTCCATGGTGTCGGGCGCGAGTGCGATGGCCGAAGCTTAACGGCAAATGGCCCGGGCGGCACCGCTCACGCTCACCAGCAAAATTTCAATTTTGGGCATTTTTTCCGGTTGACCGTGAAATCGAGCCACCGGAAAAGGGAGGCCGCGCTGCAGCCTCCCGTCAAGCATCAGCGGGCGCTGATCGCCTTGGCGCGCAACTCCGTGCAGTATTGCGTGCCGACAAAGCGGTAACCCCAGCGTTCCTGGACTTCGACATCGGTGATGAAGTCGCCGGCCGCCTGCCGCTCGAGTTCTTCGTAGGCGGACGCCATCCGGCCATTGATGGCGATGGGGATGAAGAGCAGCAGCTGGAAGCCGCAGGCTTCGGCCGTGATGACGCGCGACTGGCCCGTCGGGATCGGCCCGCTGACGCGGCTACCCAGCTGGACAGCCTGTCCGGCACAGCCGGCAAGCAGGGCGAGCGTCGCGCCGGCAAGGGTCAGGCGTTGAGTCAGAGTCTTCATTTGATCGCCTCCCCGGTCACCTTCACACAACGCGCCGTGCCAATCAGCCACCAGAACCAGTCTTCCTTGATCGTCACGTCGATCAGGGCCGTGGCACCCGGCACCTTGTTGAGCGCGTCGATGTAGGCGTTCTCGACGCGGTTGTTCAGGCCCATCGGAATGGCGTAATAAGCGGTGGCCAAAACACCCAGGCTGCCGCAGGCCTCACCGGTCGTCGGCCCGAGGCGCTGGAACTGAGCCGGCGGCATTGGCGCCACCTTGGTAAATCCCGATGCGCATCCGCCCAGCGCCAGGGCGGCGAGCAAGGATGCCGCGACCGGCATACATCGTTTCAATAGCATGACCTCTCCCTTTTCCGGCTGGTTCGAATGGAATGGAATCACGGTAGCCGGCCCGCATCCGAATTGCATAATACGGCCGAAGCCGTTGCGGCACAACCGTTTCACGGAAGCCACAATTCAGATATGGAAGCCCAGACCAAGGTAGAAAGCGATTTCCGCCACCTGCTGCACCGCCCCCAGGCAGTCGCCGGTATAGCCGCCGAGCCAGCGCCGGCATTTGGCGGCGAGCCAGAGGGTGGCCAATGCGGCCAGGGCAATGGCGGGGCCGATCTGTTGCGGGGCCAGCAAGAGTAGCGGCAGGCCGGCGAAGAACAGCGCGACCAGCAGCGGCCCGGTGCCCAGTCGGCTGGCGACGGGGCGGGCCTTGCTCGACTCGTCGTCGCGGGCGTAATCCATGGTCGCCATGAGACTCACGGCACAGCAGCGCGACACGGCGTGGCCGGCGATCAGGGCCATGGCCACCTCGCCGGCCGGCAGGCTAACGAGCAGCGCGAACTTGCCGAGCAGGGCGAGCACGATGGCGATCACGCCATAGCTGCCGACCCGCGAGTCCTTCATGATCGCCAGGATTTTCGCCTTGTCCCAACCGCCGCCGAGACCGTCGGCCGTGTCGCCCAGCCCGTCCTCGTGGAAGGCGCCGGTCAGGGCGATGGTGGCTACCATGGCCAGCACGACAGCGACGGGCTGCGCCCAGACGTGCAGCGCGAGCCAGAACACCAGCGCGCCGAACCCGCCGACGAGCAGGCCAATGGCCGGCAGGTAACGCGCCGCGCGGACCAGCCCGTCCGGCGAATAGCCGACCCAGGCCGGCACCGGCAGCCGGGTGAAATAGCCGAGGGCGGCGAAGAAGGCGCCCAGCTCGCGGCGGATCATTCCTTGTCTGACACGCCGGCCGATTCGAAACTGGCCATCTCGTTGAGGAAATTCACCGAGGCCTGGACGAGCGGGTAGGCCAGCGCGGCACCCGTGCCTTCGCCGAGGCGCAGGCCGAGGTCGAGCAACGGTTCGGCGCCGAGCGCCTTCAGTTGCGCCGCATGCCCCGCTTCGGCCGAACGGTGGCAGAACACGCAGTATTCCGTGAGGGCCGGCGCCAGGCGGCTGGCCACCAGCGCCGCCGAGCCAACGATGAAGCCGTCGATGAGCAGAACCATCTTCGCCTCGGCCGCGGCCAGCATGGCGCCGACCATGGTCGCGATCTCGAAACCGCCGAATTCGGCGAGCACGGCCAGCGGGTCATCCTTGCCGTCGGCGGCGCGGTAACGCGTCAGCGCGGTGTCGAGCAGCGCCTGCTTGCGGGCGAGTCCGGCGTCGTCCAGCCCGGTGCCGCGGCCGACGCAGTCAGCCAGCGGCAGGCCGGTCAGGCAATGCGTCAGCAGCGAAGCGGATGCCGTGTTGCCGATGCCCATTTCGCCAAAGCCGACGACATTGCAGCCGTTGGCGGCCAGTGCGAGGACGATGCCGGCGCCCTGCGCCATGGCCTGGGCACACTGCTCGGCGCTCATCGCCGACTGCTCGATGTAATTGGCGGTACCCGGCGCGATCTTGACGTCGATCAGCCCGGCGCGGTTCTCGCCGAAATCGTGAGCGACACCGGCATCGACGACGCTCAGGCCGAGCCCGTTCTGGCGCGCGAAGACGTTGATCGCCGCACCGCCGGCCAGGAAATTCTCGACCATCTGCCAGGTCACGTCCTGCGGGTAGGCCGAGACGCCGGCCTTCGCTGCGCCGTGATCGCCGGCAAAAACGAGCATCTGCGGGTTGCTCAGCGTCGGCGTCAGCGTCTGCTGGATGAGGCCGATCTTGATCGCCGTGCGTTCGAGCAGGCCGAGCGCGCCGAGCGGCTTGGTCTTACGGTCAACCCGATTTTTGAGCGAATTTTCAAATCCCCGATCCGGGGCGGTGATGTTGAAGTCCAGCGAATGCATCCGATTCTCCAAAAAGAAAAAGGGCCTCGCGGCGATGCCGGGCGAACTTCGCCCAACGCAGCCGCGAAACCCTGTCCACAGGTTTCCCAAGAGGACTCGACACGTCTTCTGGCTTTCGGATCAGCCGGATCGCTGCGCCTTCCCGGTTATCACCAGTGGCCTGTTGCAGCGTCCGTCCCCGATTACAGCGGCGGGCCCGCCCCGGAATTGAGTTGCCTCGCACCGGGTTCCGTTACGTCGAATCGGGGCGAATTATCCGGCTTGCCCGTTCGCTATGCAATCACCTAAAGTGCCGGGCATGAAAGAACTGATCCTCGGCGGCGCGCGCTCGGGCAAAAGCCTGCTGGCCGAACAACGTGCCCGTGAATCCGCTGAAAAGCGCGGCCTGAAAGTCGTCTACCTCGCCACGGCCCAGGCCCTCGACGGCGAGATGGCCCGCCGCGTCGCCCACCATCGCGAACGCCGCCCGGCCGACTGGGGCTGCACAGAGGAAACCCTGCACCTCGCCGCCCGCCTGCGCGAACTCGCCGCGCCGGACACCTGCGTGCTCGTCGACTGCCTGACGCTCTGGCTCTCCAACCTGCTCTTCGCCGGCCAGGCCGCGACGCAGGCCGAAGCCGGCGAGGCCATCGACTGCCCGGTATTCCGCGATGAAACGGCGGCACTCATCGACCTCCTGCCCACCCTGCCCGGCCACATCATTCTCGTCTCCAACGAAGTCGGCTGGGGCATCGTGCCCATGCACCCGGTGTCGCGCCTGTTCGCCGACGAGCAGGGCCGCCTCAACCAGCGCGTCGCCGCCGTCTGCGACCAGGTCACGCTGGTCGCCGCCGGCCTGCCGCTGAGCCTGAAACAGCCTGCCAACTCGGCGCCGCTGTGCTAGCCTGAATCATCACCCGGCACATTCAGGAGAACGCCATGCCGCTTTTCACCCGTCTCACCGCTTTGTGCCAGGTACTCGAAAAACAGGCCACCCTGCCCGTCCGCATGAGCCGCCCGGAAGACGCCCCCGGCCTCTACGTCTGGCCGTGGCGCATCGAGGAAGACACCCGCGTGCGCAACTCGCGCCTGCCGGGCGAAACGGCGGCCATGCACGCGCCACCGCCACTCATCCATTTCCTGCTGATGGCCAATACGGCACTGGACGGCGACGCCCTCGGCGCCCTCGAAGCGGCCCGCCTGGCCTTGCTCGACACCCCGGTTTTCGAGGCCGGCGACGGCCGCGTCAGCGTCTCGCCCGCTGCCATGAGCGCCAGCGAACTGACCGGCCTGTTCACCGCCGCCGACATTCCGTTGCGCCTGAGCCTCGCCTACACGCTGCGTTCGACAGCCTGAAAGACCCTGCTTCGCACAAAATAAAAAGAGGAGACCAACCATGCATAAATTGCTGGATATGCTGGCTTCCGGCGTGCATGACGCCAAAAACCAGCTGTTCATCGCCGAATCCATCATCGCCGCGGCCGAAGCGGCACACGGCATCCCGCTCGGCGAGGCACGCTATGCCATCGAATCGGCCGCCAACCGCTTGTCGCGCACGCTCACCGCCTACCACCTGATGCGCCACGACGCCGCTGCCGCCGTGACGCCCACCATCGTCGGCGACGTTTGCGACGAGGTCATGCTGGCGCAGAAGAAGCACCTGGCCGAACGCGGCATCACGCTCACCGTCGATTGCCAGGTCATCGACGAATGGCCGCTCGACCGCGACCTGGTCACCGACATGCTCAACAACGCGGTGCAGAATGCCGGCCGTTTCGCCCGCCAGGCCGTCCACCTCAGCGCCACGACCGACGACGAATGGCTATGCCTGACCGTCGACGACGATGGCCCCGGCTTCGCGACCCTGCCGCCGGCCTCCGGCACCGGCCTCGTCGTCGCCGAACGCCTGGCCGAACTCCACACCCGCCATGCGCGCCAGGGCAGCCTGCAATTGAGCAACGGCAGCAGCCTGGGCGGCGCCCGCTTCGAACTTCGTTTGCCCTGATGAGCGACTACAGCAAGAAGCGTTTTCTCGTCATCGACGATCAGGCGCAGGCGCGCGACGCGCTGCGCACCATCGCCCAGCAGGTCGGCGCCTTTTCGGTCGAGTTCGCGGCCAATTACCAGGACGCGATTTTCCGCATCCGCAACAACACGCCGGACATCATCCTCTGCGACTACATGCTCGGCGAAGGCCGCTCAGGTCAGCAGTTGCTCGAAGAACTTCGCCGTTTCAACCTGCTGCCCGACGAAACCATTTTCATGATGGTGACCGGCGAACAGTCCTACGAGCAGGTCGTCTCGGCTGTCGAACTGATTCCTGACGATTACATCATCAAGCCCTTCTCGCCCGACAAGCTGCTCCTGCGCCTTGACCGCATTGTCGCCAAGAAGCGCTTCTTCGATCGCTATTACAAGGAAAAGCGCAAACAGGAATACGCCAATGCACTGGCCATCCTGGAAGCGTCGCGTGAGAGCGAGGAGGGCCGCCCCTACCGCTTCGAGATCCTGCGCCAGCGCGCCGAGGTCTTTCTCGCCAGCGGCGACGTCCAATCCGCCGAAAGCGCTTACCGGGGCATTCTCGAGGCCTACGACTTCCCCTGGGCCCGGGCCGGTGTCGCCCGCTCCCTGCACCGGCAGAACCGCCTGCAGGAGGCGCGCGAGGAAATCGAACGCGTTGTCGCCCGCACCCCGCACTTTTTCGACGCCGGCGACCTCAAGGCCACCATCTGCATGGCGCAGGGCGAACACGCCGAAGCGCAACAGGTGCTCGACGAGATGGCCAAGAAGACGCCACGCAATTACCTGCGCAAGCGCCTGCTGGCCGAGGCCGCCACGCTGAATGGCGATACTGAAACGGCCCTCGCCGCGATGACCGACGTGCTGGCCAACGACACCATGCCCGGCGCCATTTCGGCCGAGGACCGCCTGGCCACGGCGCGCGGCCACGTCAATGCCGGCGACAAGATCACCGCCGAGAAGGTGCTGCTCGGCCTGCGCGATACCGAGGTGCAGAAGATGACGCTGGCCGAGCAGGCCAGTTTCGCCGCCCTGCTCGCCCTCTGTTCGCCGGAAAAGGGCAAGGCGCGCTTCGCCGGCCTGCGTCCGGCCATGCTCGGCAGCGATTTCGGCGCCACGACGAATGTGGACATCCTGCGTGCCGCGCTGTCGACCGGCGACCACGAACTGGCCGATCTGGAAGCCGACCACCTGATGGCCGGACCGGACGCCAAGAAGGTGTTCAGCACGCTGCGCGCCCAGTATTCGCTGCACGGCCGCGAGAAAGACCTGCGCGAAATCCAGCGCCAGGTCGCGCTCAAGCGCATCCATCACGAAGAGCTGATCCCGGAAAAGCCGGCGGGCGAAACGCCGCCCGCCTGAGCGTTCAGGCGCCGGCCGTGCGGGGCAGCAGCGCGTCCATTTTCGACCAGTCCAGCGCCGCCTCGACCGAATCGGCCAGTCGATCCAGATCGGCCTCACGGCGGGCGGCGAAATCGACCTGCTCGGTCTCCTGCAGGCCGGCCCAGGCGAGCAGGCCGGTCAGCGCTTCCGGGTGATCGAAGACGCCGTGGCAGTAGGTCGCGAAAACCTGGTTGTCGGCGGAAATGGCACCGTCGCTGGCGCCGTCGACCAGCGTGACGGCGCTGCGGACGAGCCCTTCGCCGCGCGTCACGCCGAGGTGAATCTCGTAGCCAGTCATGGCCGGCTGGCCCGGCAGCGACAAGTGACCACTCACATTCCGCAACTGCTTTTCGGCTTCCAGCGTCGTTTCCACGTCCAGCACACCCAGCCCCGGCGTGCTGCCCGGCTGGCCTTCCAGCCCCTGCGGATCGTGAATCATCTTGCCCAGCATCTGGTAGCCGCCGCACAGGCCGACCACCTTGCCGCCGTAGCGCAGGTGTTTCTGGATGGCCGCCGCCCAGCCCTGCTCGCGCAGCCAGTCGATGTCGGCGCGCACGGCCTTGGAACCGGGCAGGACGATGAGATCGGCGGCCGGCGGCGTTTCGCCCGGCCCGATCCAGCGAAAATCGACATCCGGATGCAGGCGCAACGGGTCGAGGTCGTTGTGGTTCGAGGTGCGCGGATAGGCCGGCGCGACACATTTCAATTTTGGCGCTTTTTTCCCGTTGACCGTTGAAGTCGCAATCGCGTCCTCGGCATCGAGCATGAGGCCGTGCAGATAGGGCAAAACGCCGAGAACCGGCTTGCCCGTGCGCTCTTCCAGCCAGGTCAGGCCGGATTCGAGCAACGCAATGTCGCCGCGGAAACGGTTGATGACAAAACCCTTGACCCGCGCCTGCTCGGACGGCGACAGCAGGTCCAGCGTACCGACCAGATGCGCGAACACGCCGCCCCGATCAATGTCGGCAACGATGATCACCGGGCAATCCACCGCCTCGGCGAAACCCATGTTGGCGATATCGCGGTCGCGCAGATTGATCTCAGCCGGCGACCCGGCCCCCTCGACCACCACGCAGTCGTAAGCCGCGGTCAGCCGCGCCCAGGACTCAAGCACCGCCCCCATCGCCCGCGGCTTGTAGTCGTGGTAGGCCTTGGCATCGAGGTCGAACGCCACCTTGCCATGAATGATGACCTGCGCCTTCCTGTCCGTCGTCGGCTTGAGCAAGACCGGATTGAAATCCGTATGCGGCGCCAACCCGCAAGCCAGCGCCTGCAACGCCTGCGCCCGCCCGATCTCCCCGCCATCGACCGTCACAGCAGAATTCAACGCCATGTTCTGCGGCTTGAACGGCGCAACGCGCACGCCCCGGCGCTGGAGAATGCGACACAAGGCAGCGACCAGCGTGGACTTGCCGGCATCGGAGGTGGTCCCTTGGACCATGAGAGAGGAACAGGGCATGGCGAGGCAAAGGAAGAAAAGCTTGGATTATCCCCGATTAGGCCATTGACCGTGCCAGCCAGATCGCCAGACGAGCCAACCAAAATGCCGTTTGAATTAAACTGCTTATCTCAACCTTAGAAAAACCTTATTTCTCGTCAATGGAACGTCTAGCTATCTTCCCATTTGCATTATTCATCGTCTTCATATCCGTTCGCCTGAATCTAACCTATGTGGGAATTGCCGTTTCGGTAGGGGTGTTGCTACCCATCGTATATTTGCTACGGGGCAAGGAAAACTACTTCACCCCGACTCCCGGCTACGCTTTCCTGATGCTTGGATTGGCGACCACATTGTTAGCGCATTTAGTTTGTCTCCATTACGGAATTTCATTTGAAACCTTGGACCAAGACAGGTCATTTGCCAAATGGGTTCGTCGTCTGCCTTATTTTGGCTTGGTGTTCTTGAGTTCGGGGATGACAGCACTGGCGATATTCATTATTCGACGCTGGCGTCCCTGAATCGATCCGAACCGACAACTCTGATGAGCGAACGCCCCATCGCCCATTCCTCCACCACCTGCGCTATCCTTCGCCCTTTGGATCTTCCGGTGCCGTTTGCGGCGCTTTCACAAATTGTCCCTGACGCGAAGACGAGCCGAAGATGACCAACGGGAATCCCCGTGGGACAGTGCAATCTGCACGGCGAGGCGAAGTCGACAAAGTCAGGGGGCGGTTTGTGAAAGCGCCGGGACGGAGAATCGGGAAGGCGGTGTAATTCCGCCGCGTGCCCAACGCTGTGAGGGGGACGGACGTACATTGGCCACTGCGCGTCAGCGCGGGAAGGCGTGCGATCCGGATGAACCCAAGTCAGAAGACCGGCCGGGAGATGGTTGCAGGCTGCGTGGACGGCGGCCTTTGTTTTTCCAGAAGGGGACTCCATGGAAAACCTTTCGGCGCCGCAGGCGCAGGCTTTTTCCGACGCCGAGCGGGCGGCGGTGTATCAGGCTATTTTCAGCCGGCGCGACGTGCGCGGCCAGTTTTTGCCGACGCCGATTCCGGACGATTTGCTCAGCCGCGTGCTGATGGCGGCGCACCATGCGCCGTCGGTCGGCTTCATGCAGCCGTGGAATTTCCTGCTGGTCCGCTCGGACGAGGTCAAGCAGCGCGTCCATGGCGTCTTCGCCGAGGCCAATGCCGAAGCGGCCCGGATGTTCCCGGACGAGAAGCGCGAGATTTATTCCAAGCTCAAGCTGCAGGGCATTCTCGAAGCGCCGATCAACCTGTGCATCACCTGCGACCGTTCGCGCAGCGGGCCGGTGGTGCTCGGCCGCACGCACATGCCAACGATGGATTTGTACTCCAGCGTGTGCGCCGTGCAGAACCTCTGGCTGGCGGCGCGGGCCGAGGGGCTGGGCGTTGGCTGGGTGAGCATCTTTCACGAGAAGGCGCTGCAGGACGCGCTCGGCATTCCTCACCACATCGTGCCGATTGCCTATTTGTGCATCGGATACGTCAGCCATTTCAAGGACAAACCGGAACTGGAAAAAGCCGGCTGGCTGCCGCGTCTGCCGATCAACGATCTGGTCTATTTCGAGCAGTGGGGCGATTCTGATTTTGGGCAAAATTTCCCGTTGACCGTGGAATTGGCCCGAATGCAGGCCGACATTCAGGAAAAGGGCGTTTTCCCGGCATGATGCTCACGTTTGACGCCTTCGCCATGCCACTGGCCGCGCTGAGCGCCGTATTGCTCGACCGCCTGCTCGGCGAGGTATCGCGCTTTCACCCGCTGGTCGGCTTCGGCAATCTGGCGGCGGCCATCGAAAAGCGCCTCAACCGTCGTTCCATCGCCGGCGGCGTGTTGGCCTGGTTGCTGGCCGTCGGGCCGTGGGTGGCGCTGGCTTTCTGGCTGCGGCCGCTGGCGCCGTTTGCGGTCGATGCCGTGCTGCTCTATTTCGCCATCGGTGCGCAGAGCCTGTGCGAGCACGCCGAGGCCATCGCCAAGCCGCTGCAGGAAGGCCGGCTGGATGAAGCCCGGCAACGCGTCGGCTGGATCGTTTCGCGCGAGACATCGGCGCTCGACGAATCCGGCGTTGCCAAGGCCGGCGTCGAATCGGTGCTGGAGAACGGCAACGACGCCATCTTCGGCACGCTTTTCTGGTTCGCCCTTCTCGGCGGGCCGGGCGCCGTGCTGTTCCGGCTGGCCAACACGCTGGACGCGATGTGGGGCTACCGCACCGAGCGTTTCAACCTGTTCGGCCGCTTCGCCGCGCGTTTCGACGACGCCTTGAATTTCGTTCCGGCCCGCCTGACGGCCCTGACCTACGCCCTGCTCGGCCACACGCGCACGGCACTGGCCTGCTGGCGGACACAGGCACCGGGTTGGGACAGCCCGAACGCCGGGCCGGTGATGTCGGCCGGCGCAGGTAGCCTGGGCATTCTCCTCGGCGGCGTAGCCATTTATCATGGACAGGAAGAAACCCGCCCGCCGCTCGGCGCCGGCCCGGCCCCCGTGGCCGCCGACCTCGACCGGGCGATTGTCCTGATCCGGCGCAGCCTGTGGCTCTGGCTGGCCGTCTTTTTCGTGATTGGATTCATCAATGCTTGAACACGGCGGCGGCCTGCGCAAAGCCGCAGCGCACTACAACATCCCGCTGGAAAACTGGCTGGATCTGTCGACCGGCATCAACCCGCAAGGCTGGCCCGTGCCGCCCATGTCCGCCGCGGCCTGGCATCGCCTGCCCGAGGAAAACGACGGACTGGAAGCGGCCGCCGCGGCTTACTACGGCAACCCCAACCTGCTCGCCGTCGCCGGTTCGCAAGCCGCCATCCACTGGCTGCCGGCCCTGCTGCCGCGTGCCGTCGTCGCCTGCATTTCGCCGATCTACAGCGAGCACCCGCAAGCCTGGCAACGCGCCGGCCACAAGATGCGTTTTCTGCAGAACGCCACGCTACCGCGTGCGCTGGCCGCCGCGACGCCCTACGTCTTGCTCTGTAATCCGAACAACCCGACGGCCGACCGCCATCCGCGCAGCATCGTCGTCGAGGCCGCCCAGCAGCTCAAGAAACGGGGCGGCTGGCTGATCATCGACGAAGCCTTCATGGACCCGACGCCGGAAGAGAGCCTGACGCCGCTGGCCGGCACCGAGGAAGCGCCGAACCTCATCGTGCTGCGTTCGCTCGGCAAGTTCTTCGGGCTGGCCGGGGCGCGCGTCGGTTTCATCTTTGCCGCGCCGGACATCCTGAACCGCATGACCGAGGCGATGGGTCCATGGACGGTGAGCGGCCCGGCCCGCGAAGTGACGCGGCTGGCGCTGCAGGACAACGCCTGGCAAGCCGCCGCCCGCCCCCGCCTTATCACCGCCAGCGCCCGCCTGCACGAACTGCTCGCCCCGCTCGGCGAGGTCAAATCGACCGCCCTGTTCGCCACACTGACCAGCGCCCGTTCGGCCGAATTGCACGAAGCCCTCGCCCGCCAGGGCATCCTTACCCGCCATTACGACCAGCAACCGCTGCTGCGCTTCGGCCTGCCCGGCGACGAAGCCGGCTGGCAGCGCCTGAGCGACGCCCTTTCTGCCTGGAGAGACATTTGAAATTTGGCCTTTTTTTCCGGTTGACCGTGGGACTGCTCGTTTCCAGCACCGCGCATGCCGATCTCGTCTTCAAGGACGACACAGGCCAGGAAGTCCGCCTCAAGGCGCCGGCCAAACGCATCGTCACCCTCGCCCCGCACGCCGCCGAGAGCCTCTACGCGGCCGGTGCCGGCGACAAGCTGGTGGGTACCGTCGATTACAGCGACCACCCGCCGGAAGCCAAGAAAGTGCCGCGCGTCGGCGGCTATTCGCGCATCGACCTCGAAGCCGTCGCCGCCCTCAAACCCGATCTCGTACTGGCCTGGGAAAGCGGCAACAACATGACGCAGGTCGACAAGCTCAGGGCGCTCGGCCTGACCGTCTACGTCTCGCAGCCGAACACCATCGACAACATCGCCAACCAGCTCGAACGCCTCGGCCAGCTGGCCGGCACCGAAGTCGCCGCCAACGCCGCCGCCGAACGCTTCCGCAAACGCCTCGACGCCATCCGCACGACCAACGCCGGCAAGCGCAAGGTCCGCGTCTTCTACCAGATCTGGAAGACGCCGCTGATGACCGTCGGCGGTCCGCAGATCATCACCGACGCCATCAAGCTGTGCGGCGGCGAGAACGTCTTCGGCCACCTCAAACAGATGGCGCCCAACGTCACCGTCGAAGCCGTGCTCGAAGCCGACCCGGAAGCCATCGTCGCCACCGGCATGGGCGATGCCAAGCCGGAATGGCTGCACGACTGGGACAAATGGACACGGATGACCGCCGTCAAACGCGACAACCTGTTCCACATCAACCCGGACATCATGCAACGCCACACGCCACGCATCCTCGACGGTACCGAGAAACTCTGCGCCCATCTCGACGTGGCGCGCAGCCGGAGGCCCGCCAAATGAGCCGCACCCCACAACGCATCGTCTGCCTGACCACCGAAACGGTCGAAGTGCTCTACGCCCTCGGCGAGCAGGATCGCATCGTCGGCATTTCCGGCTACACCGTACGCCCACCCGAAGCGCGCAAGCAAAAGCCCAAGGTCTTCGCCTTCACGAGCGGCGACATCGAGAAAATCCTCGCCGTCCAGCCCGACCTCGTGCTGACCTTCTCCGACCTGCAGAGCGAGATTTCGCGTGATCTGATCAAGGCCGGCGTGCCGGTTTATGCTTTCAATACGCGCAGCGTCGAGGACATTCTCGGCATGGTCGAAACGGTCGGTCGACTGGTCGGCGCCGAGGCCAAGGCGCTCGACATCGTCGCCGGACTGGAAGCCGAGATCGCCAAAGCCCGCGCCATCGCCGCCGAACGCTACGCCAAAACCGGCAAGAAACCGCGCGTCTATTTCGAGGAATGGGACGAACCGCTGATCAGCGGCATCCGCTGGGCCTCCGAGCTCATCGAAATCGCCGGTGGCGAGGACGTTTTCGCCGAACAGGCCCGCTCGCCGCTGGCCAAGGACCGCCGGCCGACAGCGGAAGACGTCATCGCTGCGGCGCCCGACATCATCATCGGCTCCTGGTGTGGCAAGCACTTCCGTCCCGAACGCGTCGCCGCCCGACCGGGCTGGGACGCCATTCCTGCGGTCAACCGGAAAAACATGCATGAAATCAAATCGGCCATCATCCTGACCCCCGGTCCGGTAGCGATCAGCGAAGGCTTGCCGCAACTCCTCGACATCCTCGATCCGGAGCGCATTTTTCACGCTGCGTAAGCGGTTTTTACCTTACCCGTGACAAATCTCACGGGACAAAGCACAAAATTCGCCAAAACCGTCCGAATAGTGGAAAACCTCAATTGCAATGGCATAGTCGCTAAGGCAATATTCGGACAATGTTACGCTTAGCCCTGTTTGCACTCGCATTCGCGTACTCCCTTGTCCTGCCGGCATGGGGAGGGAGTATCGCGCTTGTCCTGAGCGAACGCGGCGGCACCTATGCCGACTTCTCGGGAACGCTCGAAGAAGCGCTCGTCGGATCGAACTGGAGCGTCTCGACCAGACTGCTGGCCGACACCCTGCCACCGCTCGCCGGCCAGGCCGACGTGGTCGTCACGGTCGGTGGCGAAGCGCTCCGCAAGGCGCTCAGTCGCGGCGACAGCCCACCGATCATCGCGACACTGCTGCCACGACAAAGCTACGAAAAGATACTCAGCGAATTCCGCAAACCCGGCCGCATCACGGCCATCTACCTCGACCAACCCGCCGCCCGCCAGGCCGCCTTCCTGAGCCATCTGCTGCCCGGCGCCAAAAAAATGGGGATGCTCTTCAGCGTCGAAACCCGAAACGTCGTCGGCCAGTACCGCCTGGCCTTTGCCAATGCAGGTTTGAGCCTGGACAGCGAAGATGCGGACACGGAAGGCGCACTGTTGCCCGCCCTCAACGGCATCCTCGGCCGAACCAATGTTCTCGTTGCCATCCCGGACAGCACGATCTACAAAAGAAACAACATCAAGGCCATCCTGATCACGGCCTTCCGCTACCAGCGGCCGGTCATCGGCTATTCCCCGGCCTTCGTCAATGCCGGGGCACTGGCGGCGCTGCACAGCACCCCCGCCCAGATCGCCCGCCAGACGGCCGACATGATCATCGCCCACGGCACCAGCCTGCCCGCACCGAGCGGGCCGACGCAATTCGCCATCGCCATCAACACCAACGTTGCCCAGTCGCTCGGTCTCAACGTACCCGACGAGGCTGCCCTCCGGCGCGCCATGGCCGGGGAAAGGGAGGCCAAATGAACCAACTGACCCTGCGTCATCGCCTGCTCCTGCTGACCCTGCTGCCCAGCGCGCTCATCGCCATCGTCCTGGTCACCTATTTCACCTTCAGCGGCATCCGTACGCTGGAAGGCGAATTGCGCACCAAAGGCCTGGCCACGGTCCGCTACCTCGCCCCCATCAGCGAATACGGCATCATCGCGGGCCAGATCGAGAGCCTGCACGGATTGGCCCAGGCAACCGTCCAGGAATCCGGGGTCAAAGCAGCCGTCATCGTCAACCAGAAAGGCCGCACCATTGCAGTCAGTGGCCGCGTCTCGCTCGCCGCCGAAGAACTGCAGCGGGCGCTGGGCGAACCTGCGCAGGTCGGTGAAACCGAACACTGGGTGGCCTTTGGCGCGCCGGTAAAACGCTCGATGAGCGAAACCGATGCGCTCTTCGAGCCCAGCGCCAGCAGCAAGTCGCTCCCCGCAGAAATCATCGGCCACGTGTTCGTCGAGTTCGACAAGACCGAACTGGTCAACAAGCAGCGCCAGCTCCTGCAAAGAGGACTGATGATCGTGCTGTCGGGACTGCTCATCCTCGCTGCACTGGCCATCGCCATGGCCGACAATCTGGCGCGCCCCGTCATGCGCCTGGTCCAGGCGATTCACGGCATGTCCTCGGGCCGCCTGGATACACGCGTTCCTGCGACATCAAGCGGCGAAATCGGCATCCTCGAAAACGGATTCAACGAAATGGCGACGCATATCGAGGAGGTGCATTTCTCGATGCAGGCCCGCATCGAGGAAGCCACCGCACAGCTCGCCTTCCAGGCTCGGCATGATGCACTCACCGGGCTGCTCAACCGGCGCGAATTCGAGCACCGACTGGAAAAGGCACTGGCCGGCGTGCAGGCGGGTGGAGAAGATTTTGCCGTGCTCTTCCTCGACCTCGACCGGTTCAAACAGGTCAATGACAATTGCGGCTACCTTGCCGGCGACGAGCTGCTCAGGCAGATGGCCCTGCTCTTCCAGGGACGCCTGCGCGAGGAAGACACGCTGGCCCGCCTGGGCGGCGACGAATTCAGCATCATGCTGGCCAATTGCACGGGCTCACGCGCCAGGCAGGTCGCCGAAGACATTTGCGGCCTCGCCGCGGCCTATCGTTTCATCTGGCAGGACAAGGTCTTTGCCATCGGCACCAGCATCGGCCTGACAACCGTCAACCGCAAGGTTCGCAACATCAACGAAATTCTGGCGGCAGGCGATGCGGCCTGCCATCGAGCCAAGGAAAGCGGTCGCAATCAGGTCTGCGAGCAGGAAGCGCAAACCAACCCGGATCGCCGCCAGGAAACCAGCAACTGGGCCAGCCGCATCGCCAATGCACTGGCCGAGGATCGCCTGCTGGTCGAAGCCTTGCCCCTGCGCGCCATGCAGTTGCCATCGCCCTACCATCTGGTCGAACTGACCGCCCGCCTCAACGAACCCGGGCAACCACCGGTGACCCTGGCCGCCCTGAGCGATGCGGCAGAGCGCTACGATCTCGCCCCTGCCATCGACCAGCGCCTCATCGAAACCGCCGTCGCTGCCCTGGCTCGGGCCAAGAGCCAGCAGAAGCTCCTGCACTGCATCGTCCCGCTCTCCCGCGCCTCGGTCGGCAGCAAGGAAACCATCGACTACATCAGCCGAAGCCTGATCAGCAGAAACCTGCAGGGTAACCGCCTCTGCTTTGTTTTCTCTGAAGACACATTGACGCTACTGACCAGCCAGGCGATGGAGTTCTCGCGGCAAATGCGATCGCTCGGTTGCCAGATCGGCCTGGAAGATTTCGGTGGCGGCCTGTCCTCATTCACCCACCTGCGCAGCATTACGCCGAGCTACGTCAAGCTCAGCCGCAGCCTGACCCGCGAACTGGGCGGAAATCGGGCTTCAACAGCCCTCTTGCGCGCAGTACAGGAAATTACGGCTGACCAGAATATTCACACCATCGCCGACGGCGTCGACGACCAGGAAACACTGGAGCAACTGCGCAATCTGGGAATCGATTTCGCCGAAGGCAAAGCCGTCGCCCCCAGCGAACCTTTCGAGGTCTGGCTTGAAGGCGCCGTCATGCGCTCGGCCTGATAAGCCAAAACCAAACAGACAATCAGAAGTCGAGCCGCAAACTGACCCACTGTCGCCGCTCGACAATGCGCGAATCGGGCGTCGAATCATCCGGCCTGGTTGCCTTGTACTCATTGTGCGCACCGTTGAGGCTCTGTATGGTCAGCGCAAGCTCCCCGCCGACACCCCCCAAACGGAACGGATAGCCTAACCGAGTGTCCCAGCGACGGTATTTCTTCGATACCGTATTGGTCGACCACTGCATGCTCTGCTGGGCATAACCCATCAGGGAAAACTCGAATCCCAGCGGCAATTTCTGTATCCACATGAGCGAGGTTGAGCGACTCGGCATCGAATTGTTTGTGAATTCGGAGGCATCAAAGCGCTTGGATGGAACCGAAAGTTCGGATCCGGACAGAGCCAGTGCCGACGCGAGAAACTCGTTGGTTATCCGGGCAAAAGTCTGGTTCAGGACAAGACGTGTAGAGTCAAACGGTTGCCATTTGAACTGGTATTCCACGCCTTCGATTCGGACATCCTGAATCGGTACAGTTCCTTTTGGAACGTTATTGTTGCTAACACCCAAATCCATGCGGTAGAGACGATTGGGTACGCGCTCACTGAATATGCGAACATCAAGACTGGAACGCCAATCGCGCCAATCTCCGAGATACCCGACCTCGACGGTATCCAGGCGTTCTGCCGGCATTTCAGGGTTGCCAACATAAATGAACTCGTAGCCAGGATAAGCCTTCGGAACAGGCGTTTCCTCCCGCCCACGGTAGTTCTGGATGCTACCGGTCCGGTAGGCCCGCGACAAACCAAAGCGAACCGTGTTCTGTGGATTGAAGTGGAAATTGGTACTGACTCGGGGTGATACATGTGCGCCGGCAAGCGAGTCGTTTTCCACGGCAAGCCCGACATTGCCGGTAAACCATTTTGCAGGCTTCAATTCGATATTGCCAAAAACGCGCCCGACATCACGCTTAACCGTTCCCTGATCGCGCAACGTCCACTCGGAGCGCAGAGAATCAGCACGCCAACTCCCGCCCCAAACAAGCCTGGCCACCTCGAATGCTCGCAGACTGTGCTGCAATTCGATCTCGTGCCGCAGACCCTGATCGCCAGACTGATTCACATGGATCGGCGCCAAGCCGGGCAGAGGCACGGTAAAAGCGTCCGTCGACTCGTCCGAAACATACGAATATCGCATCTGCATGTCCGAATCATTTGACAACACGCGCCGCCACAGCAACTGAACGTAACTATCGGTCTGCCTGAGATCCCTGAACGGATTTGTCGGATCCATTTGCAAGGTGGTTTTATTCAGACGCCCGGTTTGCGTTACGCCCTCAACCTGTCCCAAACTAAGTTGCAGGATGTCCCGCTCACTCAACACAAAATCCGCTCGAAAGTCAAAAAGACGCGAGCGATACGAGTCGATCCAGTTAAAGCGGTCAGTCAGCCCATCATCATTCTGGTGACGGTAGGTAAAGCGAAAATCGCCGACTTCCCCGATCTTACCTCCGGTTCTAAAACCATAATCGCGGACATTCTGGTTTCCATAATTGGTCGATACCGAAAACCCGCGAACCAAGGCCGGGTCGATCGTGATGATATTGATGACCCCCAGAAATGCATTACTGCCATACGAAACGGCGTTGGTTCCGCGTACCACTTCAATACGCTCGATATCCTCAAGCGCGACCGGCAAAGTTGCCCAATTGACGCCGCTGCCAAAAAGCGGCGACAACATGGAGCGCCCATCGATCAGGACTTGAACCCGAGGCGCATAGTCACCATCTCCCAGGCCGTGATAAGTTGCCCTGGCCGCCTCGGTGTTATTGGGATAGGTCTGAAAGCCGGGAACCAGGCGAAAAATATCGCTAAGGTCGCGTGCGCCTGAGGCCTTGATCATCTCTCGATCAACGACGGTCACAGCTGCAGGCGTATCCGCCAGCCTTTGAGGCAGACGGCTTACCGACGCCACGATCGGCAACTCACTGAAGTAAGCATCCTCGTCCGCAGCCCGGGCATTGCCATTCATCCACACCAAGGCCAATGCTGCCACCAAGGATATGGATGGATATTTACCCGCGCGATCAATCACAACCTGGCGTCTCCGGATTTTTCAAATTCACCGGGCGCAGCCAAAGCCTGTCGCCATGCCTCGGCAAAACATGGCGACTGCGCACCCAAGGTCACACCATGCCGATTGCTGGCGACCAGGCACAACGCCAGTCCGGCCTGATCCACCAAGGTGACGCCTTCAAGATCGATTTCGTCTACACCAACCCTGGTTAATGCATGCATGAAATCATTGCGCAGCGAACCGCCTAGCCCTCCGGTAATCCGCATAATTTTCTTTCCACCGAGTTCCCGCACATTCAGGATTGAAGCATTCCCACTGGCAAGCGCTGAATTGATGGCATCTTCGATGAGAATCTGATTGATCGGCCCGGTCTGGAAGCGAATGCCGAAGACATTGCCGACCCGACTGATCACTGCAGCCGGAACATCGATCAAGGCCGACCCGAAGATTCGAAACTCACAACCGATATTGTGCGAAATTTCGAGTGGCATATCCGTCCGAACCATCAGACCGGACAAGGAGAGATTTTCGATCAAGCCTTCGCCGATCGCTCCCCCGAAGCCGATTTTGACTTTTGGCAAGTTGCCGAAACGAATCCGTTGATGACGCCGTTGATCCAGCATTTTGGCCAAAGCTTTCTTTAAATTTGCTTTGTTTCGATTTTATCAAATGTTGGACACACTACCAATCGAACCTCCCGATCGTTACATTGACTTTTAGCGTGCTGCTGGGTATTGTCTGCAGACGCTGGATCACTTTCAGCCGCGCCGATTTGAGCTCTGATTGCGGGCGCCACATAAATTCTGCTAAAACGGGAACACCCAGTTAGCCCGACGAGTTCACGTTCATGGCCAACTGGGTTTTTGTTTTCAGGATAAGCATGCCAGGATATTCCGTCGGCGCCGTCGAATCACAGCGCGCTCACTTCGATCAGCCATTGCACTTGCGTAGTGGCGGGATTTTGCCCGCGTACGACCTGGTCTATGAGACCTATGGCACGCTCAATGCGGCCAAGTCCAACGCCATCCTGGTTTGCCACGCACTTTCCGGACACCACCACATTGCCGGCCACTACCGGGACCAGCCGGACAATATCGGCTGGTGGGACAATATCGTCGGTCCTGGCAGACCGTTGGACACCGATCGATACTTTATAGTCGGCCTGAACAACCTCGGGGGCTGCCACGGTTCGACCGGGCCCTCCTCGATCAATCCGGCAACCGGCAAGCCATGGGGAGCATCATTTCCGATCATTGCGGTCAATGACTGGGTGCACGCCCAGGCGAGACTCGCCGACCGTCTCGGCATTGATAGCTGGGCGGCCGTTATGGGCGGCAGCTTGGGTGGTATGCAGGCATTGCGCTGGAGCATCACCTACCCCGAACGCGTACGCAACGCCATCGTGATTGCAGCAGCCCCCAAGCTCTCTGCCCAGAATATCGCCTTCAACGACGTAGCACGACAGGCCATTCTGACCGACCCCGATTTTCATGGCGGCAACTACTACGAACACGATACCCGCCCGGTACGCGGTCTTCGCCTGGCACGCATGCTGGGACACATTACCTATCTGTCCGATGACCAGATGGGCGAAAAATTTGGCCGCGAACTGCGCAATAGCGCTTTTTCGTTTGGTTTTGATGTGGAATTCGAGGTTGAATCCTACTTGCGCTACCAAGGTGACAAGTTTGCCGGCTATTTCGACGCAAATACTTATCTGTTGATGACCAAGGCGCTCGATTATTTCGATCCTTCGCGCGAAGACGACGGCAACCTGACTGCCACGATGGCGCGCACCAAAGCCAACTTCCTGATCGCCTCGTTTACAACAGACTGGCGCTTCACCCCCGCCCGATCGAAGGAAATTGTGGCTGCACTGCTGGCCACCGGGCGCAATGTTTCCTATGCAGAAATCGACCTCAACTTCGGCCATGACTCCTTCCTGATGGAAGATGCCCATTACCACGGCATCGTCGACGCCTACCTGCGGAATATCAAGCTATGACGCATACCCTTGGGCGCCCCGATTTCGACCTGATCGCCGGCTGGATTGAACCTGGCCATCGCGTACTCGACCTTGGGTGCGGCGACGGTACGCTATTGCGACACCTGATCGACCAGCGCGGAGTTCAGGGTGTTGGTGTCGAAATTGACGACGATAATGTACTTGCAGCCATCAGAAACGGCATCAACGTGATTCAGGGCAACCTTGAGCGCGGTCTGGATGAATTCGCCGATCAGGCTTTTGATCATGTGGTTTTGTCGCGCACGCTGCAAACGGTACGCCACACCGAAGGCATTCTGGCCGAAATGCTGCGCGTTGGCCGCGAAGCTGTCGTCTCCTTTCCGAACTTCGCTTACTGGAAAAACCTGCGCTCCGTACTGGATGGCCGGATGCCGGTTTCCGAAGATCTTCCCTATCAGTGGTATGACTCACCCAACGTGCGGTTCTTTACCTTGCTCGATTTTGAAGCGCTCTGCGACAAGATGGGGTTGATCATCCGGGAGCGCAGTGTTCTCGACGAAGAGGGCAATCCCGTGACCAACGAGGTTAACTTCCTCGGCAGCCTGGCAGTCTATCGGCTGACGCAGAACCGCTGATGCCAAGCTGGCTTGGCGCCCTGCTCAGCCGGAAGATGCTGATTTGCATCTTTACCGGCTTCAGCTCGGGGCTGCCGCTCTACCTGCTGCTCAACCTGTTACCTGCCTGGTTGCGAAGCGAAGGCGTAGACCTGAAGACCATCGGTTTCTTCGCACTGATCCAGTTCCCCTACACCTGGAAGTTCCTCTGGTCCCCGCTACTCGACCGCTTTAGCGTTCCTGGATTCGGGCGGCGAAGAGGTTGGATGCTGATCACCCAACTCGGACTCCTGTTCGCCATTGGCTCACTGGGAGGCCTGGACCCCAAAGAAAGCATCTGGCCCATCCTGTGGCTGGCTGCCCTGCTCGCCTTCCTGTCCGGTACGCAGGATATCGCCGTCGATGCCTTTCGGCGGGAAATTCTTGACGACAACGAACTGGGGCTTGGCAACGCCGTCCACGTCAACGCTTACCGAATCGCCGGCCTGATTCCCGGCTCCTTATCGCTGATTCTGGCGGATCGTCTGCCCTGGAATGAGGTGTTCTGGATTACCGGAGCCTTCATGATTCCAGGCATGGTCATGGCTTGGCTGGTCAGCGAACCTGTCGTGAAGGGGGCGCCCAAGACCTTGCGCCAGGCAGTGACTGAACCGTTCCACGAATTCATCGGCAGGCAAGGCTGGCGCGGTGCGTTGATGGTCCTCGGCTTCATCTTTCTCTACAAGTTGGGTGACAGTCTGTGTACGGCGCTGGCCACCCCGTTCTATCTCGACATGGGCTTTACCAAAACCGATATCGGGCTCATCGCCAAGCATGCCGGTCTATGGCCAGCCGTCATTGGCGCCCTGCTCGGCGGACTGTGGATGATCCGACTGGGCATCAACCGTGCACTATGGCTGTTCGGCATCGTGCAACTGGTGTCCATTTTCGGCTTTGCCTGGCTGGCAGCCCAAGGGCACTACGACAATATCGGAGCAGCCGAGCGCGTCTCACTGGCCTTTGTCATCAGCCTCGAAGCGTTAGGCGTCGGTTTGGGAACGGCGGCCTTTGTCGCATTCATCGCCCGTTCGACCCACCCGGCCTATACGGCGACGCAGATGGCACTGTTCACGAGCTTGGCCGCGGTGCCACGTACCTTTATCAATGCCTCGGCAGGATGGTTGGTTGAAACACTCGGCTGGACAAGCTTCTACTGGCTATGCGTGATACTCGCCGTTCCAGGCATGCTGCTCTTGTTCAAAGTTGCACCTTGGAGTGAAAACCCAGGAGAGGCTAGTCCTCGCGCCTGACGCGACGCCTGTCCAGCCACCACGCGTAAATTGGCAAGAACAGGATAGAGCCCGGCAGGAGAAGGGCGATCAAATAGGGTGAAAGGCGAACCATGCGACGCAAATGGCGGATGAGTTCCAGTTTTTCATCCGGCGTCCAGTGGCCTCCATTACGAACCTTCATGAGCAAGGGCATGATCCCTCGCGTCGCGACAAGCTCGGCCAGAATCCTGCGCGCCTGGCGCCGCTGCGATGAAACCATTTGTCGCCACCAGGCCGGTAGCGCAGTTTCGTCTGCTCCTGTTTCGGCCACGTTCAACGGGATCCGAGCAGCGCGCTACGAATGGATTGCCATCCCCGCCAAAGAAAAAATCCGCGCCGCGCCCAGCGCATTGCCCGACGAGGACGCGCGACAACGGCCAGCGCGACAGCCACCCCAACGGCGGCCGGATGATGCTTCAACCAGTCGACACCCTTAAGTACCTTGTCGCCCTGGGCGAGCGCCGATTCGAGCGGAACAGAATGGCCTGCCAGGGCTCGGCGCTGTTCATCGATTCGCGCTTTCAACAAGCCGTGTCGGGTCGCAAGTTCCAGTGATTTCGGATTCATTCCGCCTTGTCACGGTAACGACGCAATAGCGCCATGTCGGCTTCCAGTTCCGAAAGACTGGCTCGGAACATCTTGCTGGGTTGAGCGGTTTGGCGTTTCAGCGATGCGATCAACACCAGTGCGCCGCCAATGAACAAGGCGGCAAAAATCCCGAAAACCATTACCCGCTGCTCCCAGAAGGCCAGCGCAAGGCAAAATATGCCCAGCACGACACCGACGGCAAGCAGGAAGGCTGCGCCGATCGCCTTGGACCAGAGCGACATGAGGCGAAGCTTCTCTTCCTCAAGCTCAGTGACCAGAAGTTCAGCGCGCGTCTTCCCTATCGCGATCAACGTCGCGACACTGTTTTTCAGTGCGGTGAAGAGACCTTCGCGGCCCGCTCCACCGCCCGCCTGTTCGGCCATCCGCTTAGCGACGACCGATCAGCACGCCGAGTGCGAGACCCAATGCAGCGGCAACACCGACCGCTTTCCAGGGCTCTTCGTGCACGAAATCGTCGGTGGCGCGTGCAGCAGCTTTGGTCTTGTCGACCAACGCGGCTTCCAGATCGAGAACGCGTTCCTTGGTGTCGCGCAGGCGAACGCCCAAGCGCTCACGAAGCTCAGTGACCTTTTCACCGGCAGCACCGGCAGTGGCACGCAGCAGCTCTTCGGTATCGGAGATCACCACTTTCAAATCGGTAACCAGCTTTTCTTTGTTGGCAGCAGTCATTTCTTCAGACATTTCGAACCTCGTTGGAGAGTTGAGCAGAGATACAGATTATCCCTACGGCGCCGCGAAATCAATTCACTTTGGATGCTTATTTGAAGTCGTAGTCGATGATCAGCGGCGCGTGATCGGAAAATCGCTCGGCTTTGTAGACCTCGGCCTTTTCGGCCATTGCGGCGATCCCAGGTGTGGCGATCTGATAATCGATGCGCCAACCGACATTCTTGGCCCATGCCTGACCGCGATTGCTCCACCACGTGTAGCAAGCCTCACCAGCATCGGGGTAGAGGCGTCGATAGACGTCGACCCAGCCCTGTTCGTCAAACACGCGACTGAGCCAGGCCCGCTCCTCTGGCAAAAATCCAGAGTTTTTCTGGTTCGATTTCCAGTTTTTCAAGTCGATGGCCTGGTGCGCAATATTCCAGTCACCGCACAGCACGATTTCTCGCCCCTCGGCACGTAACGCAGCCATATGCGGCAGAAATGCGTCGAGAAACCGGAACTTGGCCTCCTGGCGCTCTGGCGACGACGAGCCGGACGGCAGGTAGAGCGAAATCACCGACAGGTTGCCGAAATCGGCTCGAATGAAGCGTCCTTCGGCATCAAACTCGCCGCCATCGAAGCCTTCGACAACCTTGTCTGGCGCCTGCCTGCACCAGATACCCACGCCGCTGTACCCTTTTTTTTCAGCGCAGTGATAGAACGCATGCATGCTATCCGGCGCCTTCATTTCTGCGGACAGATCAGGCAATTGCGCTTTCAGTTCCTGCAGGCAGAAGATGTCGGCACGCTGTGCAGCCGCCCACGGCAGGACATTTTTATTCCACGCAGAACGGATACCATTGAGATTCAGGGAGATGATGCGTAACATTGTGCAATGATCGGCCGGGTTTTCCCGGTCGAATGAAATGGAAAAATATGGATTTTCGTCAGGATTTCATTGAATTTGCGCTGAGTTGCCAGGTACTGCGCTTTGGCGAATTCAAAACAAAGGCAGGACGGCTATCGCCCTACTTTTTCAATGCCGGCTTGTTCAACGACGGCAACTCTCTAGGCCGTCTCGCCGAATTCTACGCGAAAGCCGTCGAAGCAGGCGGCGTCGAGTTCGATATGCTGTTTGGCCCGGCTTACAAGGGAATTCCGCTGGTGGCCGCGATTTCCGTCGCGCTCGCACAACGCGGCAGGAACTTCCCGTTTGCCTACAATCGCAAGGAAGCCAAGGATCACGGTGAGGGTGGCACGCTGGTTGGTGCAGCCATGGCCGGTCGCGTTCTGATTGTCGACGACGTCATTTCGGCTGGTACCTCGGTTCGGGAATCGGTCGAACTGATCCGGGCAGCAGGCGCCACGCCGGCCGGCGTTCTGATCGCCCTCGACCGGCAGGAGCGAGGCCAGGGCGAACTGTCGGCAGTTCAGGAGGTTCAGCGCGATTACGGCATCCCGGTAATCGCCGTCGCCGGGCTGGGCGATCTGCTGACCTACCTGGCCCACCACGCGGAATTTGCCGCCCATCGTGAGGCGGTCACCCGCTACCGGGAGCAGTACGGTATCAATGCCTAAACTGCTCGCCGCTTCTCTACTCTTGATGATGCTTGGCTCCGCGCAAGCAGCGGGCGAGTTTTACTGTTGCAACGACCCGGCTACGGGGCGCCGCATTTGTGGCGACATGTTGCCGGAGCAGTGCCGGGGACGCGCCTATCGCGTACTGGACAGTGGCGGCAACATCGTCAAGGAAGTGGGGGCGGCACTGACTCCCGAGCAAAAAGCCGAGCAGGCGCTGGAAAACAAGCGCCGCAAGCAGCTGGAAGATGCCAGTCGGGAACAGCGGCGTCGCGATCAGGCGCTCCTCGACACCTATGCGACCCCCGAAGACATCGACCTGGCGCAACGCAAGGCCGAGGCGGACGTGAACGTGGCCATCCTGGCGACCATCACGCGCATTGATCAGGCCAGCACCAAACGCAAGAAGCTCGAAGACGAAGCCGAGTTTTACAAGAAGAAAACACTGCCGCCGGACCTTGATCGCGATCTGCGTGCGGTCAACCATGAAATCAAGCTGCAGCAGGAACTGCTTGATATCAAGAAGCGGGATTTCGACCTGATCAAGGCGAAATACGACGCCGACCGCAAACGCTACTTTGAGCTGACGCGCCGCTCATCGGCCGCACCGCATAGCGGTACGGCCACTCCCGCCCGCTGATCAGCCCGCCAGTTTTTTCTTGAGCAGGTCGTTGACCTGTTGCGGATTGGCCTTGCCCTTGGCGGCCTTCATGACCTGACCGACCAGCGCGTTGAATGCTTTTTCCTTGCCGGCCCTGAATTCGGCGACGTTGGCCGGATTGGCGGCAAGAACTTCATCAACCAGCGACTCGATGGCGCCACTGTCGGTGATCTGCTTCAAGCCCTGCTTGTCGATGATTTCGTCGGCCGTCGCCCCTTCGCCGTTCCACAGCGCCTCGAAAACCTTCTTGGCGATGTTGTTGGAGATCGTGTTGTCGGCAATGCGCAGGATCAGCCCAGCCAATTGCGCAGCCGAAACCGGCGACTCGGCGATTTCCTTGCCGTCCTTATTGAGGCGACCGGCCAGATCGACCATGACCCAGTTGGCGCAGGGCTTGGCGTTCTGTTTTCCGGCGATTCCCACGGTCAACTGGAAAAAAGCCGCAATTTCAGAATTTGCCGTCAGCGTCGTCGCATCGTAGTTCGACAGCCCGAACTCGCTGATGAAGCGCTCGCGCATCTGCCCCGGCAGTTCCGGCAGTTCGCTTTGAACGCGGGCAATCCAGTCGCTGGAAATGACCAGCGGCAGGAGATCGGGATCCGGGAAATAGCGGTAATCGTGGGCGTCTTCCTTGCTGCGCATCATGCGTGTCTCGCCGGTATCGGGATCGAACAGCACGGTGGCCTGCTGGATCTTGCGCCCCTCGTCGATCTCGTTGATCTGCCACTGAACCTCGAAATCGATTGCTTCCTTGAGGAAACGGAAGGAGTTCAGGTTCTTGATTTCGCGCCGCGTACCGAATTCGGCCTGACCTCTCGGCCGCACCGACACATTGGCGTCGCAGCGGAAGGAGCCTTCCTGCATGTTGCCGTCGCAGATGCCGATCCACTGCACCAGCGCGTGCAGCGCCTTGGCGTAGGCCACGGCCTCGTCGGACGAACGCATGTCGGGCTCCGAAACGATTTCAAGCAGGGGCGTACCGGCCCGATTGAGGTCGATGCCCGACTTGCCGTGAAAATCCTCGTGCAGCGACTTGCCGGCATCCTCTTCGAGGTGGGCACGCGTCAGGCGGACAACTTTCTCATAAGCCTTGTCTCCCTGGCCGACCTGCAACAAGATTTGCCCGCCAACGACAACCGGCAGGTCCATCTGGCTGATCTGGTAGCCCTTCGGAAGATCCGGGTAGAAGTAGTTTTTCCGGGCAAACACCGATTTCTTCGCCACCTCGGCACCAATGGCCAGGCCGAAGCGAATGGCGCAATCAACGGCCTTCTTGTTGAGCACGGGCAATACGCCCGGCAAGGCGAGGTCAACCGCACAGGCCTGCGTATTCGGTTCGGCACCGAATGCTGTCGAGGCACCGGAGAAAATTTTCGACACGGTCGCCAGCTGTGCGTGCGTCTCGATACCAATCACTACTTCCCACTGATTCATAGCTTCATCCGTTTCAGAAACAACGTCCGCTCTTCGCCTCGACCATGATCGGCCAGAGGTAGTCGAAGGCCTGTCCATCGCAGGACTTGGGACAACTGTTGAAGGCAATCGTTACTTTCGGCCCCTGCTCCCACATGCGAACCAGGCAATCCGACTGTTTCCTGTGCCGCAGCAGTGCTTGCGGCAATTTCTCGACCTGCTCGAAATCGTCCAGGGCAAACCGGCAGGTGCCATGCCCCTTCATGCTGACTTCGGCAGAAAACGTCTTGACCTGCGCTTCCTTGACCAGCAGATCGAGGCGTGTCTGCGTACCGATCGCGTCCTTGTGCGTGCAGCGGGAACGCACGTTCAGCGGTCGCGTCGGCTGCGGCTTCAGGTTGCGATTGGCCAGGTACTTCAGCGTCGAGTTTTTCAACTTGGGCTCCTGGCTCTCCGTCACCGGCTGTTCGGCAGATACGGCTTCAGGCACCTTTTCCGGCTGCTTCTCGACCTCGGCACAACCGGCCGCGGCCACAACGACAGCGAGCAGCAGGCGCCGCCACATGCCTATTCGATGGCCGCCCGGCGCTGATGCCAGTCCGTCGCCTGCTGATAGCGATGAGCGACGTTGAGCAGTTGCGCTTCAGCGAAGTAGTTGCCGATCAACTGCAAACCCACCGGCAAGCCACCGACAAACCCGCACGGAACCGACATGCCCGGCAAGCCGGCCAGATTGACTGCAATCGTGTAGATATCCGAGAGATACATCTGCACAGGATCGGCTGCCTTCTCACCCAGCTTGAACGCCGTCGTCGGCGAGGTCGGCCCCATGATCACGTCGCAATGCTTGAAGGCTTCGACGAAATCATCGGCGATCAGGCGGCGAATACGCTGCGCCTGCAGGTAGTACGCGTCGTAGTAGCCATGCGACAGCACATAGGCGCCAATCATGATGCGGCGCTTGACCTCGGCACCGAAACCCTGTGCCCGGCTCTTCATGTACATGTCGTCCAGGTTGGCATAGTCCTCAGCGCGGAAGCCGTAACGCACACCGTCGAAACGCGACAGATTCGAACTGGCTTCAGCCGGGGCGATGACGTAATAAGCCGGTACCGACAGGTGCGAATTGGGCAGCGAAACCTCAACGGTCGTTGCACCGAGCTTTTCGTACTCGGCAATCGCCGCACGCACCGCCGCCATCACCTCGGCATCGCAGCCTTCGCCAAAGAACTCCTTGGGCAGGCCGATGCGCAGGCCGTTCAGTGGTTTGTCCAGGTCGCGGGCGTAGTCTTCGACCGGCCGATCCAGCGAGGTCGAGTCGCGCTCGTCGAAACCAACCATGGTATTGAGCAGCAGCGCACAGTCCTCGGCGCTGGCCGCCATCGGGCCGCCCTGATCGAGCGACGAGGCGAAAGCGATCATGCCGTAACGCGACACCACGCCGTAGGTCGGCTTCAGGCCGGTCAGGTTGCACAAGGCAGCCGGCTGACGGATCGAGCCGCCGGTGTCGGTGCCTGTTGCCGCCGGCGCCAATCGGGCGGCCACGGCCGCTGCCGAACCACCGGAAGAACCGCCGGGAACCCGGCTCGTGTCCCACGGATTGCGCACCGGGCCGAAAAACGACGTTTCGTTCGACGAACCCATGGCGAATTCGTCCATGTTCGTCTTGCCGAGCGAGACCAGGCCGGCTTCGGCATGCATTTTCTGGATGACTGTCGCATCGTAGGGCGACACGAAATTGGCCAGCATTTTCGAGCCGCAGGTCGTCGTCCAGCCTTCGGCGCAGAAGATGTCCTTCTGGGCAATCGGGATGCCGGTCAGCGGACCGGCCGTGCCGGCGGCAATCCGAGCATCGGCAGCCGATGCCATTTTCAGGCTTTTTTCCCGGTCGACCGTGACAAAGGCGTTGAGCGTCGGGTTCAGGCGATCGATGCGATCCAGGAACAGCGTGGTCAGCTCAAGGCTGGAAATTTCCCTGGCCGCCAAAGCTTGGGAGAGTTGCTTCAGGCTCCGGTTGATCATTCGATCACCTTCGGCACGAGATAGAGGCCGGCTTCGGTCTCCGGTGCAACGACCTGGTAGGCGGCACGACGATCACCCTCGGTCACCGCATCTTCGCGCAGACGCTGGCTGACATCCTGAGCATGCGCCATCGGTTCGACACCGCGGGTATCGACAGCCTGCATTTCCTCGATCAACTGGAAAATGCCATTGAGGTGGCCCTGGGTGGTCAGAGCCTCGGCATCGCTGATCTCGATTCGGGCGAGATGGGCAATGCGTTTCACCTGTTCTAATGTGAGCGACATTTGGGGCCAAAGACTTTTTTGCAGTGCACAAAGTCTTAAAATGGAAAGCGTTATAAGGTATCATAAAAGTTTTCCCTACCGCACCCCCCCAAGCGGAGTCACATCAGATGTTCGGTTTCCTCAGCAAATATTTTTCCAATGATCTGGCCATTGACCTTGGCACTGCGAATACGCTGATTTACGTCCGCGGTCGCTCCATCGTCCTGGACGAGCCCTCGGTCGTCGCCATCCGCCTCGAAGGCGGTCCCAATGCCAAAAAAACCATCCAGGCCGTCGGCAAGGAAGCCAAGGAAATGCTTGGCAAGGCACCGGGCACCATCACCGTCATCCGTCCGATGAAAGACGGCGTGATCGCCGACTTCACGGTCACCGAGCAGATGCTCAAGCAATTCATCAAGAAGGTGCATGACTCCAAGCTGTTCAGCCCGAGCCCGCGCATCATCATCTGCGTGCCGTCCGGCTCGACCCAGGTTGAACGTCGTGCCATTCGCGAATCTGCCCTCGGCGCCGGCGCCAGCCAGGTTTACCTGATCGAGGAGCCGATGGCCGCCGCAATCGGTGCCGGCCTGCCGGTTTCCGAAGCGACGGGCTCCATGGTCGTCGATATCGGCGGCGGCACGACTGAAGTCGGCGTCATCTCGCTCGGCGGCATGGTTTACGCCGGTTCCGTGCGCGTCGGCGGCGACAAGCTCGATGAAGCCATCATCAATTACATCAGCCGCAACTACGGCATGATGATCGGCGAGAACACCGCCGAAAACATCAAGAAGAACATCGGTTCCGCCTTCCCGGGCGCCGAAGTCAAGGAAATGGAAGTCTCCGGCATCAACAAGGCCGAAGGCATCCCGCGCAAGTTCACGATTTCCTCCAACGAAATCCTCGAAGCGCTGACCGACCCGCTCAACCAGATCGTTTCCGCCGTGAAGTCCGCGCTGGAAAAGACCCCGCCCGAACTCGGCGCCGACATTGCCGAAAAGGGCATGGTCCTGACCGGTGGTGGCGCCCTGCTGCGCGATCTCGACCGCCTGCTCATGGAAGAGACCGGCCTGCCGGTGATCGTCGCCGACGAGCCGCTGACCTGCGTGGCCCGTGGTTGTGGCATGGCCTTGGAAAAAATGGACAAGCTGGGCAGCATTTTTGCCTCGGACTGACCGTTGACCGCAGCACGACAGGCTTAAGCGATGGCCGGCATCGACCACGCACCGCCACCGTTCTTCAAGCGAGGGCCAGCACCGCTGGCCCTTCTGACTTTCTATATCGCCGTTTCGCTGGCGATCTTTGTCGTCGACCTGCGCTTCAAGAGCCTTGAACTGTTCCGCCAGAGTATCGCGCTGGTTGTCGATCCGGTGCAGCGTGTCGCCCAAACGCCGGGTAGTCTCGTCGATTACGCGGCAACCTACCTGCAGGGCATGCGCGGCCTGCAGCAGGAAAACAGCGAACTGAAGCACGCCCAGCTCAGCACAGCGCCTAACCTTCAGCGCCTGGCGCAGTTGGAAGCCGAGAATGAGCGCCTGCGCAAACTGCTGGCCGTCAAGGAACGCGAGAAAGCCAACGGGCAGGTTACCCAGATTCTCTACACGGCGCGCGACCCGTTCTCGCGCAAGATCATCGTCGACAAGGGACAACAGGCCGGCATCGTTGCCGGGCAACCCGCCATCGACGAGACCGGCGTCGTTGGCCAGGTCACGCGCGTATTCCCGTTCTCGGCAGAAATTACGCTGATCACCGACAAGGATCAGGTCGTCCCGGTGCAGGTCGTGCGGAGCGGCCAGCGCTCCGTCGTCTTCGGCCTCGGCAACGGCCAGCTCGAGTTGCGCTACATGCCGGCCAATGCGGACATCCAGGTCGGCGACATCCTGGTCACTTCGGGCCTCGACGGCATCTACCTGGCGGGCTTCCCGGTCGCCAAGGTGGTCAATATCGAACGCGACAGCGCCTATTCATTTGCCCGCATCTTCTGCGTGCCGATTGCCGGCGTCGAGAATTTCGGCGAGGTCATGGTCCTCGATCCCCGCCAGGCCTTGCCGCCCGCCCCGCCTGAATCCACCGGCCGTCCGAGCAGCAGCGACAAGCCGGGCCTGGGTGGAAAGAAAAAGAAAACCGCGGCCAAAGGAAACTGATGCAACCAACCTTTTCCTCTTCGCGCATCCTGCAGCCGGTCCGGCCCTGGTTCATTTTCTTCAGCATGCTTGGCGCCGTGCTGCTCAATTTCCTGCCGACCGCCCATTGGCCGGGCGTCCCGGACTGGGTCGCGCTCGTGCTCTGCTTCTGGTGCATTCGTGAATTCCGCCATGTCGGCATGGGCTGGGCCTTCTGTCTCGGCCTGCTCATGGATGTGGCCGATGGCGCCGTTCTGGGTCAGCATTGTTTTGCCTATGTGCTGCTGGCCTACACGGCCTCGGCGCTGTCCCGACGAATCCTGTGGTTCCCGCTCGCCCAGCAGGCCTTGCAAGTCTTGCCCTTGCTGGTCGCCACACAGATTTTCCAGGCTGTGATGCGCCTGATCGTCGGCGCCGACTTCCCGGGCTGGGGCTATTTCATCGGCCCTGTCGTGGCCACCCTGCTCTGGATTCCCGCGACCTTCATCCTGCTCCTGCCGCAATACCAGCCGGTCGAGCAGGACCCGAACCGCCCGATTTAAGGCCGGGGCAAGGATTCCGTGGGACATTTCGCCAATCCGGAAGCAGACGTCGATCGCTTTCGCTTTCGTCTGGGCTTTGCCGCGATCTTCGTGCTGCTCGCCTTCGGCATCCTGCTCGGCCGCTTCGTCTGGCTGCAGGTCATCCAGCATGATTTTTACCAGACGCGCGCCGAAGACAACCGGATTGCGCTGATCCCCATCGTTCCCAACCGCGGCGTCATCACAGACCGTAACGGCGTCGTGCTGGCCCACAATTATTCGGCCTTTACGCTGGAGATCACGCCATCGCAGGCAGGGAACCTGGAGGCCACGATCGATGCGCTGGCCTCGATCATCGACATCCAGCCCAAGGACCGCAAACGCTTCAAGCGACTGCTCGACGAAGCCAAGAATTTCGAATCCATTCCCATCCGCACGCGCCTGACGGACGCCGAAGTCGCCCAGTTCGCGGCGCACCGCTACCGTTTCCCCGGCGTCGAGGTCAAAGCCCGCCTGTTCCGCCAGTACCCGCTGGGCGAAATCGCTTCGCACGCCATCGGCTACATTGGCCGGATCACCGACCGCGACCTGAAATGGATCGAAGAGGCCGAAAAGCAGGCGAATTACAAAGGGACCGACCACGTGGGCAAAACCGGTCTCGAACAGCACTACGAGTTCGAACTCCACGGCGATACGGGCTACGAAGAGGTCGAGATCGACGCCGGTGGTCGCGCCTTGCGCAGCCTGAAGCGGATTCCGCCGGTATCGGGCAACAATCTGTCGCTGACCCTCGATGCCAAGCTGCAGGAGATTACCGAAAAGGCCTTCGGCGACCGCAAGGGTGCGCTGGTCGCCATCGAGCCCAGCACGGGTGGCATTCTCGCCCTGGTATCGACCCCGACCTACGACCCCAATCTGTTTGTCGACGGCATCACGCCGGACAACTGGAAGGAACTGAACGATCATCCGAGCAAGCCGATGGTCAATCGGGCCATCAACGGCGCCTATCCGCCGGGTTCGACCTTCAAGCCCTTCATGGCGCTGGCCGCGCTGGAGATGGGCAAGCGCACGCCCAGCCAGGCCATCAGCGACCCGGGCTACTTCAATTTCGGCAACCACCAGTTCCGCGACGACAAGAAGGGTGGCCATGGCATGGTGGACATGTACAAGTCCATCGTTCACTCCTGCGACACTTACTATTACATCCTCGCCAACGACATGGGGATCGACAACATCTCCAAGTTCATGGGCTCGCTCGGCCTTGGTCAGCGCACCGGCGTCGATCTCGGCAAGGATGATGGCGGCGAGTCGAAGGGCGTGCTGCCGTCGCAGGAGTGGAAGAAGCAGCGCTTCAAGAAGCCGGAACAACAGAAATGGTACGCCGGCGAAACGATTTCCATCGGCATCGGCCAGGGCTACAACGCCTACACGCCGATCCAGCTGGCCCAGGCCACGGCCACCGTGGCCAACAACGGCATCATGTTCCGCCCCCACCTGGTCCGCCACATCACCGATACCCGGACCGGCGAGAAACGGCCGATCGAGCCACAGCCGATTCGTGACCTGCAACTCAAACAGCAGAACATTGACGTCATTCGTCGCGCCATGGTCGGCGTCAACAAGGAAGGGACCGGCGCACGGGCCTTTGCCGGTGCGCCCTATGAAGCGGCCGGCAAGACGGGAACGGCCCAGGTTTTCTCGCTGAAGGGCGCCCAGTACAAGGAAGGCTCGACCAAGAAGGAGTTGCGCGACCACGCCCTGTTTATCGCCTACGCCCCGGCCGACAACCCGAAGATCGCGCTCGCCGTGCTCGTCGAGAATGGCGGCTTCGGCGCCCAGTCGGCGGCGCCGATTGCCCGCATGGTCATCGACTACTATCTGCTCGGCAAGCTGCCGGCTGGTGCGGCCAAGGAAGACAGCGCCGCCGTCGAAGAGGAGCCCGAAGAATGATCGATATCGCCGGCACCCTTCGTCGCGGTTGGCAGCAGCTGATTGCCCACATCGATTTCCCGCTGCTCTTCATCACGCTGGCGATCATGAGCGTCGGTCTGGCCACCGTCAATTCGGCGACCTGGGACAGCAACCACCGCATGCTTTCGCAAGCCGGCAACATGGGGATCGCGCTGGTCGTCATGTGGTTCGTCTCACGCCTGCCACCGCAGAAACTCATGAATTTCGCCATCCCGCTCTACGTCTTCGGGATCATCCTGCTCGTCGCGGTGTTTCTCTTCGGGATCAAGGTCAATGGCGCCAAACGCTGGCTTTCTCTGGGTTTCACGCGCATCCAGCCGTCGGAAATCATGAAGATCGCCATGCCCTTGATGCTGGCCTGGTATTTCCAGAAATATGAGGCATCGCTGCAGCTCAAGCATTACTTTGTCGCCGCCTTGCTGCTCCTCGTCCCCTTCGCGCTGATCGCCAAGCAGCCCGACCTGGGTACCGCCTTGCTCGTTGGCTCGGCCGGCTTCTACGTCATTTTCTTCGCCGGCCTGCCCTGGAAGGTCATTGCCGGCCTGATGATCGCAGCCGGCTCGGCCGCCCCCATCCTCTGGGGCATGATGCACGACTACCAGCGCAAGCGCATCCTGACGCTGATCGACCCAACCACCGACCCGCTTGGCGCCGGCTACCACATCATCCAGGCGACCATCGCCATCGGTTCGGGCGGCGCCATCGGCAAGGGCTACCTGAACGGTACGCAGACCCACCTCGAATTCATCCCGGAAAAGCATACCGACTTCATCTTCGCGGTCTATTCGGAAGAATGGGGTCTGCTCGGCAATGCCGTCCTCGTCTTCCTGTACACCCTGCTCATCGGTCGCGGCCTGATGATCGCCTCCGGTGCGCCGACGCTGTTTTCTCGTTTGCTGGCCGGCGCCATCACGCTGGGCTTCTTCACCTACGCCTTCATCAACATGGGCATGGTCAGCGGCATCCTGCCCGTCGTTGGCGTCCCGCTGCCCTTCATGAGCTATGGCGGAACAGCGCTCGTCACGCTGTTCCTCGGCATCGGCATGCTGATGTCGATCCATACGCACCGGATGCTGGTGAAAAAATGATGCGCCGCCTTGCTGCCATCACCGTTTCCCTGCTCCTCGCCGCCTGCGGCAGTGCGCCGCCGGCCCCGATGCAGAGTCCCACGGTCAACCGGGAAAAACAGCCAAATTCGAAATCCCCGACGCCGACGCAAAGGCCGACCGCCGTGCTCAAACGCGGTGGTGGCTTCTACAAGGACGACGGCCCGGCCGACGACATTCCCGATGGCCTCGACGACATTCCCGATGCCGAGCCGAAATGGGAGCCGCTGCACAAGCCGGCGACCAAGCCTTACGTCGTCCTCGGCAAGGAATATGTCCCGAACACCGCGGTCAAACCCTACAAGGCACGCGGCATTGCCAGCTGGTATGGCAAGAAGTTCCACGGCCAGAAAACGTCCATCGGCGAACCCTACGACATGTTCGCCATGACCGCGGCGCACACCACGCTGGCCCTGCCGTCCTACGCCCGCGTCACCAACGTGCAGAGCGGCAAGTCGGTCGTCGTCCGCGTCACCGACCGCGGCCCCTTCCATGCCGACCGCGTCATCGACCTCTCCTACACCGCCGCCTACAAGCTGGGGCTGGTGAACGGCGGCAGCGGACAGGTGGAAGTCGAAGCCATCATTCCGGGCGAACCGGCGGGCACGGCCTACGCTCAGGTCACGCCACCGCGCGCCCCCAACGCCGAAAGCGACGAAATCGAGCAACTGTCCAGGCGCATGGCACTGGAGGAACGGCCGGTACAAACCCAGCCGTCAACCGGCGGCGATGCCCCGGCGGCGAAGGGCATTTACCTGCAGCTGGGCGCTTTTTCCAGCGCCGACAACGCCGAAAGCCTCAAAAACCACCTGCTCCGCGAACTGGACTGGCTGACCGAAACCATGCGCGTCTACCCGGGCAATGGCATTCACCGGGTCCAGCTCGGCCCCTATGCCAGCCGTGGCGATGCCGACCGGGTTGCGGAGAAGATCCGCGGCGCGCTCGGCTACCGACCGACCGTCGTCAACCGCTGAGCCTCAGCCCGCGCGGGGCACGGTGGCGACGACCACGTTGCCGCATCCCTGGTATTCGACCTTCGAGAAACTCATCATCCGGGCCATGGCGATACCCCGCCCGTTCGGATCGAAGGCGCGCTCAGGATCGAAGGTGAGATATTTCTCCCATTCGAAGCCCTTCCCCTGATCGGTGATGGTGAACACCATGGCATCCGGCGCGCAATCGAGGCGGACCGTCGCGTAGCGATCGCGAAACTGCGGCAGGGCGAGGCGACGTTCGATTTCCGCCTCCCAGTCGCCTTCCCACTTGAGCAGCGATTTTTCCTGATAGCTCACGCCCAGATTGCCGTGCTCGACCGCATTGACCATGAGATCCGACAAGCCCGGCGCCACCACGTCCGGCACCGGACACATGGCAGCCAACACCGGCACCAGGCTGCTCACGTCGGTCATGGTCACGAAACGGTACTCGACGCTGCGAATGAGCTTTTGCGCCTCTTCCAGACGCGCTGCCCGATTGAGCAACTGGCTGCGCGAACGGCGATCGTCGAGCGCGACGCGGACGATGGAAATCAGCGCTTCCGGCTCGTAGGGCTTGGTGAGGTAGTAGTAAGCGCCCGCTTCCAGGCCTTCCCTCACCTGATCGGGAGACGACGCGGCGGTCTGGATGATGACGGGAATGCCGGCAAAACGCTCCTCGCGCTTCATGCGGCGCAGGAATTCCATGCCGTCGAGCTGGGGCATCATGCGATCGAGAATCACCAGCGAAAAATCGCTGTCCGGCGCAATCAGGCTGTCCCAAGCCGCCAATGGATCGGCGTGCATTTCCAGGGTAACTTGTTCCTGCTCGAGAAAATCCTCGATGATGAACAGGTTCAACTGCTCATCATCAACAACAAGAACGCGTTCCTTGCTCATTGAACATCCTTCCTTTTCCGGCCGAGACAGCCAATTCCGAGGGACTTATTCTAAGCGAAACAGCCTTGTGCGAGCAGCCAATTGCGAGGCACGGCCGGCGCTCGAGCCGTCCTTTTGACCAGGATCAATGGCCGCCTGGCGGGGCTCGCTATACTCGCGCGCTTGATATTCCGGATGTCCCCGATGACCTCCCTGCCCGATCTCGTCTGCCCGGCCGGTAGCCTGCCGGCCCTCAAGGCCGCCGTCGACAACGGCGCCGACGCCGTCTATCTCGGCTTCAAGAACGACACCAACGCGCGCAACTTCGCCGGTCTGAACTTCGACCAGAAGACCATGGCCGACGGCATTCGCTACGCCCATGCCAAGGGTCGCGAGGTGCTGCTCGCCATCAACACCTTCCCGCAGGCCGGCCGCGTCGCCGACTGGCAGAAGGCCGTCGATGCCGCTGTCGATCAGGGCGTCGACGCCATCATCCTGGCCGACATCGGGCTGCTCGACTACGCCCGCAACAAACACCCGCAACAGCGCCTGCACCTGTCCGTCCAGGGTTCGGCCACGAGTTACGAAGCGATCAATTTCTGCCAGCGCGAGTTCGACATTCGCCGCGCCGTGTTGCCGCGCGTGCTGACGCTGGCCCAGGTCGAGAACGTCATCAAGAACACCACAGTCGAAATCGAGGTCTTCGGTTTCGGCAGTCTGTGCGTCATGAACGAGGGCCGTTGCTGGCTGTCGTCCTACGCCTGTGGCGAATCGCCGAACACCGTCGGCGCCTGCTCGCCGGCCAAGTACGTCAAATGGGACAAGAAGCCCGGCGCCATGGAAACCCGTCTCAACGGCGTGCTGATCGACCGCTTCGGCGACGACGAGCCGGCCGGTTACCCGACGCTGTGCAAGGGCCGCTTCGAAGTCCAGGGCGAGACCTATTACGCGCTGGAAGAACCGACCAGCCTGAACGTCCTGTCCATCCTGCCCGACATCCTGAAGATCGGCGTGCGCGCCATCAAGGTCGAGGGACGCCAGCGCAGCCCGACCTACGTCACCCAGGTCACCCGCACCTTGCGCGCCGCGCTCGACGCCCTGCGCGACGGCAGCGACCGCTTCCACGTCAAGCCGGCCTGGCAGGCCGAACTGGCCAAGGTGTCCGAAGGCAGCCAGGCAACGCTCGGCGCCTACAACCGGCCCTGGCGCTGAAGGACGACGCAACATGAAACTCTCGCTCGGACCCCTGCTCTATTTCTGGCCCAAGGCTGAAGTCATGGCGTTCTACGCCGAAATGGCCGAAAACCCGGCCATCGACATCATCTACGTCGGCGAAGTCGTCTGCTCGCGGCGCCAGCAATTGCGTACCACCGACTGGATCGGCCTGGCCCGCGACCTGACCGACGCCGGCAAGCAGGTCGTCGTCTCCGCCCAGGCCCTGCTCGAATCCGAGAGCGACCTCAAGGCCCTGCGCCGGATCGTCGACGACTCCGGCTGCATGGTCGAAGCCAACGATCTCGGCGCCATCAACCTCGTCCAGGGCAAGCCTTTCGTGGCCGGCCCGCACCTCAACATCTACAACGAGGCGACGCTCGCCACCTTCGCGCGCCACGGCCTCCAGCGCTGGGTGCCGCCGCTCGAAGGCACGCGCGCCATGATAGCGACGCTGCACGCCAGCCGTCCGGCCGAGGTCGAAACGGAAGTCTTCGCTTTCGGCAAAATCCCCTTAGCCTTCTCGGCGCGCTGCTTCACGGCACGCCACTACGACCTGAACAAGGACGACTGCCAGTTCAAGTGCCTCGACCACGCCGAGGGCCTGACGCTGAAAACCCGCGAAGGACAGGATTTCCTGACCATCAACGGCATCCAGACCATGTCGGCGCAGAGCTACAATCTCTTGCACGAAATCCCGGAGATGCTGAAAATGGGCATCGACATCGTGCGCATCAGTCCGCAGAAGGATCACATCAAGGCCATCATTTCGGCCTTCGATGCAGCCCGACGCGGCGAAGCAGTGACGGTCGACAGCCAGGCCTGGAACGCCAGCGGGCTGGTCGATGGCTACTGGTTCGGCGATGCCGGCATTGGTCAGCACCACACGCAAGCCCTGGCCCAACTCGGGGCCTGAGACAGGAGCACGAACATGAACGGCAGCTTCACCATCCCGAAATTCCGCCTGCCCGGCTTCATCGCCGAGATCGGCCAGAAGCTGCCGCAGTGGCCGCATGCGCTGGCCTTGGTCGCCGGCCTCAACGCCGCGCTGAAAATGAAGCTGCTGCCGGAAAGCGAACTGGCCCTGCTCGAAGACAAACTGTTCCGCGTGCGCATCCTTGATACCGGTGGCGAGGCGTCCTACACCTATCGGAACGGTCTGTTCCGCCCGATTTTCTCGCCGCAGCGCGAACCCGACCTGGCCTTTGCCGCCAACCTGTCGGCCTACCTGCAACTTCTGACCCGCCAGGAAGATCCGGACACCCTGTTCTTCAACCGCGAACTGGAAATCACCGGGGACACGGAATTGGGTCTGATCGTCAAGAACATGCTCGACGCCGTCGAATGGCCGAGTTTTGCCGAAAAACTGCCGCTTTTCCGCCACTGAAAGCCGCGCAGCCGGCTGACCGGCAATTTCACGGTCAACCGGAAATTTTGCCCAAAATCGAAATCCTGCTCGGCGCTGATTAAGCGCTGACGGGCACGATGGTCAGAGTCTCGGCCAATTCGATGGGTGTGGCCAGACCCTGCAATTCGCGGACACTGCGCGGCCCCAGAAACACCGCAATGGCCCAGTGCAAATCGCCATCGGGCGCCATGAGATGTGAGCGGATCGCCGGGTATTCGTGCCCCACCGCCTCGAGCACCTCACCCACCGTGTCGCCACTGGCGGTGACTTCCTCGTGCCCGCCGGCAAAATGCCGCAGGGCGACCGGAATATGAACTGAAACGACCGGAGAATCGAACATGATGTGCCTCCTTTCGGTCCTTGTCGGTAAGACAGGCGGGCACATCCAAGGTTCGCCAAATAAAAACGGGAGGCCGCAGCCTCCCGTCGTGCATTTCAAGTCACGAAACCTTACTTTTTCTTCTGGGCATCCAGGCGGAACTTGACGTAGGAACCCGGGGCATCTTCGATGACCTTGAGGGCGCCATCTTCCGGATTGCGCGCCTTGACCTTGGCATCGCCGCCGGGCAGGCTGGTCACCCACTCGTTCCAGTGCGTCCACCACGAACCGGCATTCTGCGTGGCGCCAGCCAGGAAGTCTTCCGGGCTTTCCGGCAGGTTGCCGTCGGTCGCGTCGTTGGTCCAGAAGCCATACTTGTTGGCCACCGGCGGATTGACGATGCCGGCAATGTGGCCCGAGCCGCCAAGGACGAACTTGGTGTTGCCGGACGGCAGGCGGGCACCCATGTAGGTGCTCTTCCACGGTGCGATGTGGTCTTCGATGGTCGAGATGAAGTAGCACGGGGTCTTGACCTTGGTGAGGTCGATCTTGACGCCGCCCAGGGTGATGCCGCCCGGTTCCTTCAGCTTGTTGTCGAGGTACATGTTGCGCAGGTAGAAGCTGTGCATCGCGGCCGGCATGCGGGTCGAATCGGAGTTCCAGTAGAGCAGGTCGAACGGGAACGGATCCTTGCCCATGAGGTAGTTGTTGACCACGAAGGACCAGATCAGGTCGTTGGCACGCAGCATGTTGAAGGTGCCAGCCATTTCCGAACCTTCGAGGAAGCCGCGCTCGGCCATGCGCTTTTCGAGACCGGAAACGGCGCCTTCATCGAGGAAGATGCCCAGTTCGCCCGGATCGGAGAAGTCCAGCATGGTGGTGAAGAAGGTCGCGGAGTTGGCGCGCTTGTCCTTCTTGGCAGCCATGTAGGCCAGCGTGGTCATGGTCAGCGTGCCGCCCAGGCAGTAGCCGGCCAGATTGACGCTGTTTTCGCCGGTGTGGGCACAAACCTGGTTGATCGCTTCGAGCGAACCTTCGAGCAGGTAGTTTTCGAAGGACTTCTGGGCCAGCTTCTCGTCCGGGTTGATCCACGACATGATGAAGGTGGTGTGACCCTGGTCGGTCGCCCACTTGACCATGGAGTTCTTCTCGCGCAGGTCGAGGATGTAGTACTTGTTGATCCACGGCGGCACGATCAGGAACGGCTTCTTGTTCTGTGTCGGCGTCGACGGGGTGTACTGGATGAGCTGGAACAGTTCGTTCTGGAAGATGACCTTGCCCGGCGTCGTGGCAACGTTCTTGCCCATTTCGAAGGCCGAGGTGTCGGTCATGCGGATGCGCAGCTGGCCGTCGCCGGATTCGACGTCGTGCAGCAGGTTGTTCAGACCCTTGATCAGATTCTGGCCGTTGCTCTTGACCGTCTCGCGGAAGACTTCCGGGTTGGTCAGGGCGAAGTTGGACGGCGACAGCGCGTCGATGTACTGGCGCGTGAAGAAGTTGACCTTCTGCTGGGTGGCTTCGTCGAGGCCTTCGGTACCGGCCACGGTGTCATGCAGGTGGCGGGCGGTGATCAGGTAGGACTGCTTGACGAAGTCGAACATGAAATGCTGTTCCCACTCTTCGTCCTTGAATCGGTTGTCGCCCTTCTTCGGCGCGGCCACCGGCTGGGCGCCGGGCAGGCCCATCATCTTCATGCTGGTGTTTTGCCACAGCGAGAAGTAGTCCCACATCATGTTCATCTGGGTCTGGGCCATCTTGTACGGATTGGCCAGCAGACGGGACGACAGATCCATGAAGGCCTTGGCCACGCCCAGTTCGTCGGCCGGCGCTTCAACGCCTTCCTTGGCCTTCTTTTCCATGAACTGCGTGATCAGGCGCGAGGCGCGCTGGGCGACTTCGGCGTAGGTCTTGGCCATTTCGGCCGGATTGGGCAAGTTCAAGCCCTGGTTTTCGGTTTGCTGCGACATCTGAAACTCCCTCTGTCAGTGCGTGGCGGACTGTAGCTGCGACCGCGAATAACGAATCACTCCGTCGGCGCCGATGCTGCGTGACAACCGACCTGCTTGCTCAAGATAGTTCAGATGGGCAATCGCTTCACCCATCGCGAACATGGTTTGGTGCGTATCGAGCGCCCGATTGAACAACACATCGAGCAACTCTGCTGCGCTCTGCGGCGCTTGTTCACAGCTGTTTTCCAAAGCCTGCAATCGTTCTTCATGGTGCGAATGCATTGCTGCCACCCGCGCCCGGATGCCCGTGAAAGGCAGACCGTGCGAAGGCAATACCAGTGTGTCGTCCGGTACGTCCCGAGCCATTTCGTCCAGTGAAGCCAAAAACCAGCGCAGCGCGTCCGCCTTCGGGGTTGCTGCAAAAACGCTGATATTGGTCGAAATTCTCGGCAAAAGCATGTCTCCCGAAATTAACACGCCGAGTTCGACGCAGTAAAGCGCCATATGTTCCGGCGAATGGCCATGCCCTATCAAAACCTGCCATTTTTTCCCGTTGACCGTGACGGAGTCGCCGGACATTAGGCGATCGTAGTAATCCGGCAAGGCAGGAACCGCCTTGCGATAGCCCGAACCCCGCTTCTCGAACTTGGCCAGGCGCTCGGCATCGAGTCCGTGCTGGCGGAACTGTTCGACCATGAAGCGCGCACCGTGGCCACCGACTTCGTTCCAAACGACATGTGCCGTCAGGAACTCACCCGTCGTCATCGACAGCGGCGCGCCCGTCTTCTCCATGAGCCAGGTCGCCAGACCGAGGTGGTCGGGGTGGAAGTGCGTCACGATCAGGCGCGTTACCGGGCCATCCAGTTTTTCCAGGATCTGCGACCACATCCCGCGCACAGCGTCATCAGGGAATCCAGTATCGACAATGGCCCAGCCGGCGCCGTCACGCAGCAGCCAGAGGTTGATGTGGTCGAGCTGGAACGGCAGCGGCATGCGCAGCCAGAAAACACCGGGCGCAACTTCGGTCAGTTCGCCGGCAGCCGGCGGATGGGCGTGGGGGTAATGCAGGGACATGAGCAAACCTTGGGAGCAAGGCGGACAACTTACCATACGGTAGCGGATTGAAAAAACCCTTCGCATCTGTTTAACTTGGCCGCACATTGAGGAGACACAATGAGCCAGACGGCCACCACCTTTGCGATCTCCGACCTCGCCCGCGAGTTCGGCATCACGCCCCGCACCATCCGCTTCTGGGAAGACCAGGGCATCCTCGCGCCCGAACGCGAAGGCAGCAAGCGCGTCTTCAACCGCCGGGACCGGGCGCGCCTCAAGATGGCGCTACGCGGCAAACGCCTCGGTTTGAGCCTGGCCGAGATCAAGGACCTGATCGGCATGTACGCCTCGACCGAGGACGAAACGCCCCAACTGCTCGAATGCCTGCGCGTCATGGAAAAACGCCGGGCCGCGCTGGAGCAGCAGCGCGAGGACATCGAAGCCATGCTCGCCGAAATCACCCAGTTTGAACGCCAGTGCGAACAGGAACTGGCTCGCCGCAATGCCCCCTGAAAAACTTTCACTTCGTAGTTGACGTTAACGTCAACGTAAATACAATCACGACCTATGACCAAAATCCACGACCCCCATTTTGCCGAACGCGTCAGCGCCAGTTTCGCCCGCCAGAACGCCATGGAACTGATCCAGGCAACGATGCCGGTCGTCGAACACGGCCGGACGGAAATTCATCTGCCGCACTGGACAGGGGTCGAGCAACAGCATGGCTTCGTCCATGGTGGCGTCGTCGGCATGATTGCCGATTCGGCAGCCGGCTACGCAGCGATGACGGTCGTACCGGAAACCGCGTCGGTACTGACTGTCGAATTCAAGATGAACCTGCTCGCCCCGGCCGACGGTGAAAAACTGATTGCCCGCGGCAAGGTGGTTCGCCCCGGTCGCACCCTGATCGTCACCCAGGCCGAAGTCTTTGCCGTGAAAGACGGCAAGGAAAGCCTCTGCGCACTCATACAGCAGACGATCATGGTGATGCACGGGAAAGGCGAGAAGCCAGTCGCTAGTACTTAGTAGGGGAGTCGCTAGCAACTCCCCTACTCACCACTAATAACTATCAGGAGACAAACATGAACATACCCAGCCTGGATTTCGCCCTCGGCGAAGACATCAACATGCTGCGCGACGCGGTGAAGGCCTTTGCCGACGCCGAAATCGCGCCGCGCGCCGCCGAAGTGGATCGCATCAACCACTTCCCGGCCGACCTCTGGAAAAAATTCGGCGACATGGGCCTGCTCGGCATGACGGCCGGCGAGGAATATGGCGGCACGAACATGGGCTACCTCGCGCACATCGTCGCGCTCGAGGAAATCTCGCGCGCCTCGGCCTCCATCGGCCTGTCCTACGGCGCCCACTCGAACCTGTGCGTCAATCAGATTCGCCGCAACGGCACCGAAGCCCAGCGTCAGAAGTACCTGCCCAAGCTGATTTCCGGCGACCACGTCGGCGCCCTGGCCATGTCCGAACCGGGCGCCGGTTCCGATGTCGTCTCGATGAAGCTCCGCGCCGACAAGAAGGGTGATCGCTACGTTCTCAACGGTTCCAAGATGTGGATCACCAACGGCGGCGACGCCGACACCCTGGTGGTTTACGCCAAGACCGACATGAACGCCGGCGCCAAGGGCATGACCGCCTTCATCGTCGAAAAAGGGATGAAAGGCTTCACCCACGGCACCCACCTCGACAAGCTGGGCATGCGCGGCTCCAACACCTTCCCGCTCTTCTTCGACGACTGCGAAGTGCCAGAAGAGAACGTGCTGGGCGGCATCGGCAACGGCACCAAGGTGCTGATGTCCGGCCTCGACTACGAACGCGCCGTGCTGTGCGGCGGCCCGCTCGGCATCATGGCGGCCTGCATGGACGTCGTCGTGCCCTTCATCCACGAGCGCAAGCAATTCGGTCAGGCCATCGGCGAATTCCAGCTCATGCAGGGCAAGGTCGCCGACATGTATTCGACCTGGCAGGCCACCCGCGCCTACGTCTATGCGGTCGGCCGCGCCTGCGACGCCACCGACCACGCCCGGACGCTGCGCAAGGATGCCGCCGGCGCCATTCTTTACTCGGCAGAAAAGGCGACCTGGATGGCCGGCGAAGCGATCCAGACGCTGGGTGGCGTTGGCTACACCAATGAATACCCGGTGGGCCGCCTGTGGCGAGATGCCAAGCTCTATGAGATCGGGGCAGGCACCTCGGAAATCCGTAGAATGCTGATTGGTCGCGAACTTTTCGCCGAAACCGCCTAACAAGCTCCCGCCGGCGCTCCCGGACGGGGGCGCTGCATCAAGGAGCCACACAGCATGCCCGTTACCCTACGCACCCTCACCGCCAACGATACTGAAGCACTGGAGCAGGTTCGCCAGTACTTCCGCAATTACGCGGCCTGGCTGGGGGTCGATTTGTCCTACCAGAACTTCGACCAGGAAATGGCCTCCCTGCCCGGCACCTATGTCGCGCCGCAGGGCCGCTTGTTCTTTGCCGAGGTCGATGGCCGGCCGGCCGGTTGCGTCGGCGTGCGCCCGCTGCCGGACAGCGATGGCGTTTGTGAAATGAAACGCCTCTACGTCACGCCGGAAGAGCGCGGCTACGGCGTGGGCGCAGCACTGGCGCTGGCCGCCATCAAGGCCGCCAAGGAGATTGGTTACCGCAAGCTGATCATCGACACGCTGCCCAACATGCGCATGGCGGTGAAGCTCTATCGCGAGCTGGGCTTTACCGAAGCGCCGAATTATTACCAGACGCCGATCGAAGGCACGATGTTCCTCGCCCTCGACCTCGACAACTGGTCGGAAGAAGAAATCCGCAGCGAAAACCTGTCGCACCTGTTCGACTTCAACCGCGCCTGGGCCAGCCAGATGCAAGCCGTCGATCCGAACTATTTTGACAAGCTGTCCCAGTTGCAGACGCCGGAATTCCTGTGGATCGGCTGTTCCGACTCGCGCGTGCCGGCCAACCAGATCGTCGGCCTGCTGCCGGGTGAAGTGTTCGTCCATCGCAACGTCGCCAATGTCGTCGTGCATACCGACCTCAACTGCCTTTCCGTCATCCAGTACGCCGTCGATGTGCTGAAGGTCAAGCACATCATGGTCGTCGGCCACTACGGCTGCGGCGGCGTACTCGCCGCGCTGAACCGGGCGCGGGTCGGCGTCGTCGATCTCTGGCTGCGCCACGTCCATGACGTGCATAACAAGCACCAGGCCAATGTCGAGAGCCTGCCGGAAGCGCAGCGCCACGACCGCCTGTGCGAACTGAATGTGCTGGAACAAGTGGTCAATGTCTGCCACAACCCGGTCGTCCAGGATGCCTGGAGCCGTGGCCAGCAACTGACCGTCCATGGCTGGATCTACGGCCTCAAGGACGGCCTGATCCACGACCTCGGCATCACGGTCGATGGCCCGCAGGATTTGCCTTACCGCTACGACGCCGCCCTGAAAGCGCTCGACGCCTGAATTCGATAACAAGCAACGCAAGGAGAAAGAAGCATGAATGACCCGATCGTGATCGTTTCCGCAGCCCGTACCGCCATGGGAAGCTTCCAGGGTGGCTTCAGCAGCCTGACCGCCGCCAATCTCGGCGCCGTCGCCATCAAGGCCGCGGTCGACCGTGCCGGCATCGACGCCAACCTCATCGAAGAGGTGCTCATGGGCTGCGTGCTGCAAGCCGGCCAGGGCCAGGCGCCGGCCCGTCAGGCCGCGCTGCAGGCTGGTCTGCCGCTCTCCGCTGGTTGCGCCACCATCCACAAGGTGTGCGGCTCGGCCATGAAGGCGACCATGCTCGGTCATGACGGCATCCTCGCCGGCTCCTACGGCGCTGCAGTCGTCGGCGGCATGGAATCGATGACCAACGCCCCCTATCTGCTGTCCAAGGCCCGCGGCGGTTATCGCCTCGGCCATGGCCAGATGTTCGACCACATGTTCATGGACGGCCTCGAAGACGCCTATTCCAAGGAAACGCGCGGCCGCCTGATGGGCACCTTCGCCGAGGAATGCGCGACGAGCTACGGCTTCACGCGTGAAGCGCAGGATGAATTCGCCATCCGCTCGACGACCCGCGCCATCGAAGCCAGCAACAACGGCAGCTTCACCTGGGAAATCGCCCCGACCACCGTCGCCGGCCGCAAGGGCGATGTCGTGATCGACAAGGACGAAGGCCCGTTCGCCGTCAATGTCGACAAGATTCCGACCCTGAAACCGGCGTTCAAGAAGGATGGCACGGTCACCCCGGCCAACTCTTCGTCGATTTCCGACGGCGCTGCCGCCATGGTCCTCATGCGCGAATCGCAGGCGGCCAAGCTCGGCCTCGCTCCGATTGCCCGCATCGTTGGCCACACGACGCACGCCGGCATCCCGGCCCTCTTCCCGTCCGCCCCGGTCGGCGCCATGCAGAAGCTGTTCGCCAAGACCGGCTGGACGGCTGAATCGGTCGACCTGTTCGAAATCAACGAAGCCTTCGCCGTCGTCACCATGGCCTCGCTACACGACCTCAAGCTCGACCCGGCCAAGGTCAACATCCACGGCGGCGCCTGTGCGCTCGGCCACCCGATCGGCGCTTCCGGCGCCCGCATCGTCGTCACGCTGCTCGGCGCGTTGAAGAAGTATGGCAAGAAGCGCGGCGTCGCCTCGCTGTGTATCGGCGGCGGCGAAGCGACGGCGCTGGCAGTCGAGATGCTGTAATTGCCGCAGACCCGTTCGCTCACCTACGCCAAACTGATCGCTGCGATGTTTTTCTGGGGTGGAACCTGGATCGCCGGACGCGTCATTGCCCAGGAGCTGACGGCGCCGCTGGCCGTCGCCTCGCTGCGCTTCGTGCTGTCCGGCGCCATCGTCGCCGGCGTGCTGCTCTTCGCCGAGGGCAGCATTCCGCTGCCGCAGGGCGGGCGGGAATGGGGTTTGGTCTGGGCGCTCGGGTTTTTCGGCATCTTTTTGTACGGCCTGTGCTTCTTTTTCGGGCTGCAACGCATTTCGGCCGGGCGCGGCGCGCTCGTCGTTGCCCTGAACCCGGCGGTCGTCGTCATCCTCGCCTGGCTGACCGGCAAGGAACGCATGACGGTTCGCAAGGCGATCGGCAGCCTGATCGCCTTTGCCGGCTGCCTGACGGTGATCGGCAACGGCGATCCGCTGGCCCTGATCAACGGCGAGGTCGGCCTTGGCGAATGGCTGATCCTCGGCTGCGTGGCGAGCTGGGCGGCCTACACCTTCATCGGCTGGCAGGCGACGCACCGCTTTTCGGCGCTGGCAACGACGCTCTACGCCAGCCTGAGCGGCGCGCTGCTGCTCGGTCTGGCTGCGCTGGTGCAGGGTGACATCGATCCGGCCGCCTGGTCATGGCGGGTCTGGGCCAGCATGGGCTTTCTCGCCCTGTTCGGCACGGCCATCGCCTACACCTGGTTCACGGCCGCCGTGCATCAGCTCGGCGCCGGCCATGCCTCCGTTTTCATCAATCTGGTCCCCGTCTTCGCCGTCCTGCAGGCGGCACTGCTGCTCGACGAGCGGCTCCGCCCGGCCGTCCTGGCCGGCGGCCTGCTGGTCATTGCCGGCGTCTGGCTGACCACACGACAAAAAACTTCTCTGGAGAAATCAGCATGATCCTGACTCAAGAACAAGAAATGATCCGCGATTCGATGCGCGCCTTTGCCCAGGAGCGCCTGGCGCCCTTCGCCGCCGACTGGGACAAGCACCACACCTTCCCGGCCGAGGCCCTCAAGGAACTCGGCGAACTCGGCGCCATGGGCATGTGCGTGCCCGAGGAATGGGACGGCGCCGGCATGGACTACATGTCGCTGGTGCTGACCATCGAGGAAATCGCCGCCGGCGATGGCGCCACCTCGACCATCGTTTCGGTACAGAACTCGCTGGCCTGCGGCATCACGCAAAAATACGGCACCGACGCGCAGAAGGAAGAATGGCTCAAACCGCTGGCCCGCGGTGAAAAGTGGGGCTGCTTCTGCCTGACCGAACCGCACACCGGCTCCGACGCTGCTGCCATCACCACGCGCGCCGACCGCGACGGCGACCATTTCGTGCTGAACGGCGTCAAGCAGTTCATCACCACCGGCAAGCACGCCCACATGGCCATCGTCTTCGCCGTGACCGACAAGGCGGCCGGCAAGAAGGGCATTTCCTGCTTCCTGATCCCGACCAACACCCCGGGCTTCATCGTCGGCCGCACCGAGGACAAGATGGGCCAGCACGCTTCCGACACCGTGCAGATCATTTTCGAGAACTGTCGCGTCCCGGCCAGCGCCCTGCTTGGCAAGGAAGGTGAAGGCTACAAGATCGCCCTCTCCAACCTCGAAGCCGGCCGCATCGGCATCGCCGCCCAGAGCATCGGCATGGCGCGCGCCGCCTTCGAGGCCGCCGTGCGTTACGCCAAGGAGCGCGTCACCTTCGGCCAGCCAATCATCGAACACCAGGCCGTCAATTTCCGCCTGGCCGACATGAACACGCTGCTCGACGCCGCCCGCCTCATGGTCTGGCGCGCCGCCCAGCTCAAGGACGCCGGCAAGCCCTGCCTGAAGGAAGCCTCGATGGCCAAGATGTTCGCCTCGGAAGCCGCCGAGAAGATCGCCTCGGACGCCATCCAGATTCACGGCGGCGTTGGCTACACCAGCGACTTCCCGGTCGAGCGCATCTACCGCGACGTGCGCATCAGCCAGATTTACGAAGGCGCCAACGACATTCAGCGCCTGGTCATCGGGCGGACCATCGCCAACGAGTAGTAAAACCCTGAATGCGACGGTCAACCGGAAAAAAAGCCCAAAACTGAAATTGACCGTCGCCCCAACGAGGAGACAAACATGAGCGACACAATAAACGCCAACCCGGCCCCCATCGACTTCTGGTTCGATTTTTCCAGCCCCTACGGCTACCTGATGAGCGAGAAGATCGACGCCCTCGCCGCCCAGTACGGCCGCAAGGTGCGCTGGCACCCGATCCTGCTCGGCATCGTATTCCAGGCCACCGGCTCGCGCCCGCCGGCCGACGGCGTGAGCAGCAAGGGCAAATACATGCTGCACGACTTCCATCGCTCGGCGCGGCACATGGGCATCCCCTACAACCCGCCCAGCCGCTTCCCCCTGCCAACGCAGAACGCCGCCCGCGCCTACTACTGGCTGCACGGTCAGGACTGCGCGCTGGCCCGCGCTTTCGCCCACGCCGCCTATCGCGCCTTCTTCGTTGAGGACCGTGACATCTCGTCGCCCGACACCGTGCTCGACATCGCCGTCGCGCTCGGCATCGACCGCGACACGCTGGCCGCCGCCCTGCAGGCACCGGAGATCAAAGCCCGCCTCAAGGACGAATGCGACCAGGCGCTGGCCGCCGGCGTCTTCGGCTCGCCGCACGTGGTCATCGACGGCGAAGCCTTCTTCGGCGCCGACCGGTTGCCGCAGATCGAACACTGGCTGAAAACCGGCGGTTTCTGAGCGAAACATGAATCGGTCACGCCTGATCGTCCTGGGAGCGCTGTTTGCCTCGGCGGCTTGGGGCTTCGGTTTCGAGCCGGGCTGGTTGCAGCAGCGCGACCTGAGCTTGGCCGTCACCGACTGGACCGGGCCGCCCATGACCATCGCCGTGGCGGCCGACTTTCACGTTGGCGCGCCGCATGCCGGCCTCCCGATGCTGCGCAGGGTGGTCGATCAGTTGAACGCCGGCAAGCCGGACTTGATCCTGCTGCCGGGCGATTTTGTCATCCAGGGCGTACTCGGCGGCAAAGCCGTCGATCCGCTGCAGATTGCCGAGGAGCTTGGCCGCCTGAAGGCCCCACTCGGCGTCTTCGCCACGCTCGGCAATCACGACTGGTGGCATGACGGCCAGCAGATCCGGCAGGCACTCGAACAAAAGGGCATCCGCGTCATCGAGAACGGCGCCATGCCGCTCCCCGGGGCCGGCCAGAACGTCTGGCTGGTCGGCATTGGCGACGACATGACGGGACACGCCCATCCGGCCAAGGCCCTTGCCGCGGCGCCTGCCAATGCCCGCACGATCGTCATGATGCACGACCCCGCCAACGCGCCGGACTTGCCGCCCCAGACCCTCGTCGCCTTCGCCGGCCATACCCATGGTGGTCAAGTCCGTGTGCCGTTCTTTGGCGCTCTGGTCACGCCGGGCCGTTCGCCGCTGCGTCACGCCCTCGGCTGGTTACCGGACGTACCGGCGCCCACCTACGTCACGGCTGGCGTTGGCACCAGCATTCTGCCGGTTCGCTTCAATTGCCCACCGGAGACCGTTACGCTGCGACTGGGCAGCAAGGAACAAGGATGAAACGAATCTGTGTCTTCTGCGGCTCGAACGCCGGCAGCAACCCGATCTACCGCGCCGAGGCCGAAAAGCTCGGCCGCCTGCTCGCTGCGCGCGGCATCGAGCTGGTCTATGGCGCCGGCAATATCGGGCTCATGGGCGCCGTTGCCGATGCCTGTCTGGAGGCGGGCGGCACGGTCATCGGCGTCATCCCGGAAGCGCTGATGGGCAAGGAGGTCGCCGGTCGTGCCGTCGATCACCGGACGCTGACACGCATCGAGGTCGTCGATTCGATGCACACGCGCAAGGCACGCATGGCCGAGCTGTCAGACGGCTTCATCGCCCTGCCCGGTGGCTTCGGCACCTTCGAGGAATTCTGCGAAATCCTGACCTGGGGCCAGCTCGGCTTTCACCAGAAGCCCATGGGCCTGCTCAACGTCAATGGTTTCTACGACCCGCTGTTGGCCATGTTCGACAAGGCGGTCGACGAAGGCTTCCTGCGCACCCAGAACCGCGCTATGGCGCTGGCCGATACCGATATCGAATCACTGCTGGCCGCGATGACGGGCTACCGCCCGGAACCGGTCAGCAAATGGCTGAAAGGCAGTAGCGAGTTATGAGTCATTAGTCACTAGCAAAACCACGCCGCCTACTGCTAACAACTAGAAACAAATAACTGACAACTAGGAAGAGACATGACCATCCTGAAATCCCAACTCAACCCGCGTAGCGCCGATTTCCAGGCCAACGCGGCGGCCATGCAGACCGTCGTCGCCGACCTGCATGAAAAGGTCGAGAAGATCGCCCTTGGCGGCCCCGAAGCGGCGCGTCAGAAGCATCTGGCCCGTGGCAAGCTGCTGCCGCGCGAGCGGGTCAACGGCCTGCTCGACCCCGGCACGCCCTTCCTCGAAATCGGCCAGTTCGCGGCCTATGGCATGTACGGCGGCGATGTGCCGGCCGCCTCGGTGATCGCCGGCATCGGTCGCGTCAATGGCGTCGAGTGCATGGTCGTCGCCAACGATGCGACCGTGAAGGGCGGCACCTACTACCCGCTGACCGTCAAGAAGCACCTGCGCGCCCAGGAAATCGCCCTGGAAAACCGGCTGCCCTGCGTCTATCTCGTCGATTCCGGCGGCGCCTTCCTGCCCATGCAGGACGAGGTTTTCCCGGACAAGGAGCACTTCGGCCGCATCTTCTTCAACCAGGCCAACCTGTCGGCGCAAGGCATTCCCCAGATCGCCGCCGTCATGGGTTCCTGCACGGCCGGCGGCGCCTACGTGCCGGCGATGTGCGACGAGTCGATCATCGTCAAGAATCAGGGCACGATCTTTTTGGGCGGCCCGCCGCTGGTCAAAGCCGCGACCGGCGAAGTCGTCTCTGCGGAAGACCTCGGCGGCGCCGACGTGCACACCCGCATCTCCGGCGTCGTCGATCATCTGGCCGAGAACGACGCGCACGCGCTGGCCATCGCCCGGCGCATCGTCAAGGATCTGAACTGGCAGAAGCAGCCGCCGGTGTCGCTGACCGCGCCGGCCGAACCGGCCTATGCCACCGAGGAACTCTACGGCGTCATCCCGACCGACTCGAAAAAACCCTTCGACGTGCGCGAAATCATCGCCCGCATCGTCGACGGCTCCGATTTCGACGAATTCAAGGCGCGCTACGGCACGACGCTGGTTTGCGGCTTCGCGCGGATTTACGGCTACCCGGTCGGCATCGTCGCCAACAACGGCATCCTGTTCAGCGAATCGGCGTTGAAGGGCGCCCATTTCATCGAACTCTGCGCCCAGCGCGGCATTCCGCTCGTTTTCCTGCAGAACATCACCGGCTTCATGGTCGGCCGCAAGTACGAAAACGGCGGTATCGCCCGCGACGGCGCCAAGATGGTCACGGCCGTCGCCACGGCCAAGGTGCCGAAATTCACCGTCGTCATCGGCGGCTCGTTCGGCGCCGGCAACTACGGCATGTGCGGCCGCGCCTACTCGCCGCGCTTCCTGTGGATGTGGCCGAACGCGCGCATCTCGGTGATGGGCGGCGAACAGGCGGCCGGCGTGCTGGCCACCGTCAAGCGCGACGGCATCGAGGCAGCCGGCAAGACATGGAGCGCCGAGGAGGAAGCCGCTTTCAAGGACCCGATCCGCGAACAGTACGAGACGCAGGGCCATCCGTATTACGCCTCGGCGCGGCTGTGGGACGACGGCATCATCGACCCGGCCGATACGCGGCGGGTGCTCGGCCTCGGGCTGTCGGCCTCAATGAACGCGCCGGCCGAAGAAACGAAGTTCGGCATCTTCCGGATGTAAGGCGATGTACCTACCCAAGCACTTCGCGGAAACCGACCTCGGCGTCCTGCACGACCTGATGCGGGCCCACCCGCTCGCCACGGTCGTCACCCAGGGCCCGGACGGACTCGACGCCAACCACATCCCGCTGCATCTGGATGCGGGCGCCGGCCCGAACGGTACCCTGCGCGGCCACATTGCCCGTGCCAACCCGCTGGCAACGGATCTCACGGTCAACCGGAAAATTCTCTCAATTTTCAAAGGTCCGGACTGCTACATCAGCCCCTCCGGCTACGCCACCAAGGCCGAGCACGGCAAGGTTGTACCGACCTGGAACTACGTCGCGGTACACGCCCACGGCGAGCTGCGCCTGATCGACGACCGTGACTGGCTGCGCGCCCAGCTCGACGGGCTGACCGCCGAGCACGAAACCGCCCTGCCCCATCCGTGGTCCATCGACGACGCCCCGGCCGACTACATCGACAAGATGCTCGGCGCCGTGGTCGGCATCGAAATCACCATCGACCGCCTGGTCGGCAAATGGAAAGTCAGCCAGAACCAGCCCGCCGCCAATCAGGCCAGCCTGATCGCCGCGCTGGACGGCCAACCCATGGCGGACCTGATCCGCCAGCGACAACAATAATTGGAGCGAGACATGTTTACCACCCTGGAAATCGAACTCAACGGCCCCGTCGCCACCATCTGGATGAACCGGCCCGACCTGCACAACGCCTTCGACGAAACCCTGATCACCGAACTGACCGCCGCCTGCATCGCGCTCGATGACGATGCCGACGTGCGCGTCGTCGTCCTCGCCGGCCGCGGCAAGAGCTTCTCGGCCGGCGCCGACCTCAACTGGATGAAACGCGCCGCCAACAACGGCATCGACGACAACCTCAACGACGCCCGCGCCCTGGCCCACATGCTGCGCACGCTGGCCGAGATGAAGAAGCCGACCGTGGCCCGCGTCCAGGGTGCCGCGCTCGGAGGCGGCATGGGCCTGGCCGCCGCCTGCGACATCGCCGTCGCCTCGACCAAGGCCGTCTTCGCCACCTCCGAAGTCAAGTTCGGCATCATCCCTTCGGCCATTTCGCCCTACGTCCTGCGCGCCATCGGCGCCCGCCAGGCCACCCGCTACTTCCAGTCGGCCGAACGCATCGCCGCCGACCGCGCCTGCGACATCGGCCTCGTCCATGAAACCGTCGAGCCGGAACAACTCGATGCCAAGGTCCAGGAAATCACGGCGGCCCTGCTGCAAGGCGGCCCGCACGCCCAGGCCGCAGCCAAGGACCTGATCCGCGCCGTCAGCGGCCGGCCCATAAACGACACGCTGGTCGAAGACACCGCCCACCGCATCGCCCACCTGCGCGCCACGCCGGAAGCCCGCGAAGGCATCGGTGCTTTCCTCGATAAACGTCAGCCCAACTGGATTGGGGAATAAGCCATGTTCAACAAGATCCTGATTGCCAATCGTGGCGACCAGCCGCGCAGCGGCGCAGCGACGAAGTCAAACCGCCAGCGTGCGCAGCACGCTCAGGCTATTTCTCCGCGGGAGACCCAGCATGTTTAACAAGATCCTCATTGCCAACCGCGGAGAAATAGCCTGCCGCGTCATCAAGACCGCCCGCCGCATGGGCATCCGCACCGTCGCCGTCTATTCCGAAGCCGATGCCAACGCCCGCCATGTCCGCCTCGCCGACGAGGCCGTGCTGCTCGGCCCGGCCGCTGCCCGCGAGTCCTACCTCGTTGCCGACAAGATTGTCGATGCCTGCAAACGCACCGGCGCCCAGGCGGTGCATCCCGGCTACGGATTCCTGTCCGAAAACGCCGATTTCGCCGACGCACTGGCCGCCAACGGCATCGCCTTCATCGGCCCGCCGGCCTCGGCCATCCGCGCCATGGGCTCGAAATCAGAAGCCAAGAAACTGATGGGCAAAGCCGCCGTTCCGCTAACACCGGGCTACCACGGCGACGACCAGACACCCGATCTGCTCCACAAGGAAGCCGACGCCATCGGCTACCCGGTCCTGATCAAGGCCGCCGCCGGCGGTGGTGGCAAGGGCATGCGCCTCGTCGAAAAAACTGAAGACTTCCTCGACTCTCTCGCCTCGTGCAAACGCGAAGCGATTTCCAGCTTCGGTGACGATCACGTCCTCATCGAGAAATACATCACCAAGCCGCGCCACATCGAAATCCAGGTCTTCGCCGATAGCCTCGGCCACTGCGTTTACCTCTTCGAGCGCGACTGCTCGGTGCAGCGCCGCCACCAGAAGGTGCTGGAAGAAGCTCCGGCCCCCGGCATGACGCTAGAGCGCCGCCGCCAGATGGGCGAAGCCGCCGTCGCCGCGGCCAAGGCCGTCGGTTATGTCGGCGCCGGCACGGTCGAGTTCATCGCCAATCAGGACGGCTCGTTCTACTTCATGGAAATGAACACCCGCCTGCAGGTCGAGCACCCGGTCACCGAAATTATTACCGGCCAGGACCTCGTCGAATGGCAACTGCGCGTCGCCGCCGGCCAGCCGCTGCCGCTAGCCCAGGAACAGCTGCAACTGCGCGGCCACGCCCTCGAAGCGCGCATCTACGCCGAAGACGCCAACAAGGGCTTCCTGCCCTCGACCGGCAAGCTCATCCGCCTGTCGCCCCCGGCCGAAAGCCTCAACGTCCGCGTCGATACCGGCGTCGAGGAAGGCGATGAAATCACGCCCTTCTACGACCCGATGATCGCCAAGCTCATCGTCTGGGACGAAACCCGCGATGGCGCCCTGGCCCGCATGCGCAAGGCGCTGGCCGACTACCAGGTGGCCGGCGTGACGACCAACATCGATTTCCTGTCCCGCCTCGTCGCCTGCCCGGCCTTTGCCGGCGCCGACCTCGACACCGGCCTCATCGAGCGCCAGAAGGAATTCCTCTTCCCCGCCGCCCAGGCTGTGCCGCGCGACGCGCTGCTCGTCGCCACGGTAGGCGAACTGCTCTGGGAGCAACACGAAGCCAAGGCCGCCGCGAAAGCCAGCGGCGACCCCCATTCGCCCTGGCACGCCCGCGACGGCTGGCGCATGAACCTCTCGGCTGCCCGCATGATCGGCTTCCGCGATGGCGACAGCCTGATCGAAGCCCAGGTGCGCTACCAGCGCGACCAATGGCAGATCACCCTCAACGGCAGCACGACATTGGCCCGCGGCAAGAAACTCGAAGGCGACCGTTTTGCCGTCGAACTCGACGACCGCCGCCTGATCGCCAGCGTCGTCGCCGTCGACGACAAGCGCAGCATCTTCCTCAACGGAAGCACGTACTCACTCCTGCGCGATGACCCGCTGCATCTCGTCGAAGCCGGTGGCGCCCAGGGTGGTGGACTGACTGCGCCGATGCCCGGCAAGGTCGTCGCCCTGCTCGCCCAACCCGGCCAGAAGGTGGACAAAGGCGCCCCGCTGCTCATCCTCGAAGCCATGAAAATGGAGCACACCATCACCGCCCCTGCCGCCGGCACGGTCAAGGCTTTCTGCTATGCGGCCGGCGAACAGGTGGCCGATGGCGCCGCGCTGCTTGAATTCGAAAGTGGCGCATAATGCCGGCGAGATTATTCCGGTCCAAGGCGATTTCGGCATGAACGATCTGCGCAGAAAACTGATCCTGCTCGGCGGCATTGCGGCAATCCCGATGTCGAGCGGTTGCCTGACGGCCGCCATGATGTCGGGCAACGACCGTGACAACTACCGTGAAACCGTCGGCTCCGTCCTGCTCTCGGCCGATGGCAAGACACTGGCCGTGATCGGCAAGGACTACCACTACCTGTTCGATGCCCCCGACGCCATCAAGGCCGTGCTGCAACCCGATCTGCGCGACATCGTGAACGTCCATTTCCAGACCTTCTCGGTCGATGCCGCCCAGCGCATCACGGGCGGCTACACGATGAACATCGCCAAGACCGCCTCGGCCGAGCAGAAGGACAAGGCCATTGCCGCCGGTTTCAAGCCATTGCCCAACGGCACCCTGAATTTCTCGGGCTCGCTCACCGGCACACGCTACAGCGCCAACGGAATCCAGGCCGAAAACACCGCCCAGAAACTGCGCAAGGACTACAGCATCAACGTTTCGGCCGAGAAATCGGCCGGCGCCAAGGCCGCCTCGACGGCCGGCAAATTGCTCGTCACCCCGATCACGCTGGCTGCCGATGGCGTGCTCTTCCTCGTTGCCGTTCCGCTGCTGCTCATCGTCGCGATGGGCAGCGCCGTCTCTCATTAGCCCTCTGCGCACCATGTTCCTGCCCAAAAAAGTCAAAATCGTCGAAGTCGGGCCGCGCGACGGCCTACAGAACGAAGCCCAGGTCGTCCCGACCGAGATCAAGATCGCCTTGATCGAACGCCTGGCCGAGGCCGGCCTGCGCGTCATCGAATCGACCTCCTTCGTCTCGCCCAAATGGGTGCCGCAGATGGGCGACAATTCGGCGGTATTGCGCGGCATCAACCGCCACCCTTTGACGGTCTACCCGGTTTTAACGCCAAATCTGCAAGGTTTTGATGCGGCAATCGAGGCCGGCGCTACCGAAGTGGCCATTTTTGGCGCCGCATCCGAGAGTTTTTCCCGAAAAAACATCAATTGCACCATTGCCGAGAGCCTGAAACGCTTCGAACCTGTCGTTTCTGCCGCTTCGGCGCTCGAAATCCCGGTGCGCGGCTACGTTTCCTGCGTTGTCGGCTGCCCCTACGAAGGCCCGGTCTCACCGAAGAAGGCGGCGGAAGTCGCCAAAACCCTGTCCGACATGGGCTGCTACGAAGTGTCGCTCGGCGACACCATCGGCGTCGGCAATCCCGCCTCGATCAAGCGCCTGATCGAAGCCTGCGCCAAGCAGTTGCCCATCGACAAGCTGGCCGGCCACTACCATGACACCTACGGCATGGCCATCGCCAACATCTACGCCTCGCTGCAGATGGGCATGACGGTTTTCGACAGCTCGATCGCCGGCCTCGGCGGCTGCCCCTACGCCAAGGGCGCTTCCGGCAACGTGGCCACCGAGGACGTCGTTTACCTGCTGCAGGGTCTGGGCATTGAAACCGGCGTCGATCTGGCTAAACTGGCAGTAGTCGGCGACTGGATTTCCAGTGCCATCAACCGCCCGAATGGCGCCAAGGCCGGCCGGGCTCTCTGCGCCAAAACAACCGAGTGAGCCTTCTCTCCACCGTTGCCGATTTCCTGAAGCCAGCGCCGCCGCTGGACCCGAGCCTGCGCAAGGCACTCGACCGGGTGGCCGAACTCGTCGACCCGATGCTCAAGGCCGCGCCGGGGTTCGAAAAACACCTGAGCGGCCCCGTCGAGTACGCGCTGGGCTACTGTGATGGCCTGGTCGGCGCCCTGCCCGGTCCGATCGACATCAATCGCAAAGCCTTTGCCGATGACCCGCTGGTGCACGCGCTGTTTGCCACGGCCGACGACATCGACCAGATGCTCGGTCGCAGTCAGGCCGTGCGCGACTATCTCACCGAACCCTGCAGCTGGGACAGCGACTATTTCTACGCCATGTTCGCCGCCCGCCGGCAGCAGAAAAAGCAGCTCGGCATGGCCCAGCAGGGCGACGTCATCCGCAACGACGTTCCGCAACTGGTGCTCTTCTTTTCCGGACACACGCTGATCGAACCGAACTGCCAGCTCCAGGCGACCCTCGACGCGCTGCGCTGCAAGGCGCTGGAGAGCCTGCTCCACACCTTCCATGCCCACGTGCAGGCGCTGCGCAGCGAACGCGAAGGGCTGCGCGCCGATGTCTCCGTCGAGCGCGCCCACCTGACAGTCCTGCGCGGCAGCTCGGGCGGTCACGCACGGGAAGTCGGCACCCGGCACCTGGCGGAACTTGACGCCCGCCTGCGCCACACTGCCGAATCGCTCATGCCGGATCATCTGCTCGATGCGTTGGCCGAGTACCTGCGAGCCCCCGAACAGGCGCTGCACCTGACGCCGGTCAGCATCACCGTCGACCGCCAGGGCGTCGTGACCGAGGACGGCAGCGATGACAGCAATGTCCATACGCTGAACTTCCCGGAACTTACTGCCCGCGACCGTCGTCTTCATCTGGCCATGCTGGCCAGGATCAGTCGCGACGAAGCACTTGAAGCGGTTGAAATGGTCCGCGACCAACAACACCGCTTCATGCTCATTTGAATGATCAAATCACCCTGCATCAACATTTGCCAGATGGACAAGGAAAACGGCCTGTGCATCGGCTGTTTCCGGACCATCGACGAGATTGCCGCCTGGTCGCGCATCGACGACCCGGCCCGGGCCCGAATCCTTGCCGAGGTCGCCCACCGGCGCCTCGAACTCGACGCGAACAGCACACAAGCCAAACGACCAGAAAACTCATGAGCGAGCCGGACGAAAATCTCTACCAATGCGTCGGCATCTGCATGGCCGACCCGGACTCCGGCTACTGCCTGGGTTGCGGCCGCCCCCCGCTGACCGAACCGGGCATCGTCGCCGAACTGGTGGTACCGACACCGACCGGGGATGCAGGCAACAAGACGGAACAAGCCGAATGAGTGTCACCCTCCCGGATAGCCTGCTCGTCCTCGAACGCGGCTGGCTATCCGCCAACAACATCCTGTTCTTCGATGGCGATCAGGCGACACTGGTCGATAGCGGTTATGTCACGCACGCCGGGCAGACCGTCGACCTCGTCCACCATGCCCTCGATGGCCGCCGCCTGAGCCGCCTGGTCAACACCCACTCGCATTCCGACCACATCGGCGGCAATGCGGCGCTCAAGGAGGCCTTCGACTGCGAGATCATCGTTCCCGCCGGCCTGCATGCGGCCATTGCCGAATGGGACAAGGATGCGCTGCTGCTCTCGCCGCTCGGTCAGCAGAGCGCGCGTTTCCAGCATGACCGCCTGATCGCCGGCGGCGACGAAATCGAAATGGGCGGCCTGAACTGGCAGGCGCTCGCCGTGCCCGGGCACGACATGGAAGCGCTGGCCTATTACAACCAGGAAAAGCGCATCCTGATTTCCGGCGATGCGCTCTGGGAAAACGGCTTCGGCGTCATCTTTCCCGAATTGCTTGGCGAAGCCGACGGCCTGGCCAGCACCCGGGAAACCCTCGACATGCTCTCCCGTTTGCCCATCGACGTCGTGATTCCCGGCCATGGCAAGCCATTCGGGACGGTCGACGCGGCCTTCGAGCGCGCCTTCAGGCGGCTGGCCAACTTCCAGGACAACATCGATCAGCTGGCCTGGCACGCCATCAAGGTCATCGCCGCTTTCGCGATGATGGAAAAGCAAGCCTTGCCCAGAGAGGAATTTGGCCCCTTCCTGCTTTCGCTCCCCTTCGCGGTGGACGTCAATACCCGCTTCCTCAACCTGTCCGACGAACGACTGGTGGCAGGTGTCGAGCGCGAATTGCTGCTGGTCAATGCGCTACGCCTCCGGGACGGCATGATCAGCGCCGGCTGAAACCTCGGAATCCGCTGGTATCGGTCATCCGCCAGCCGTACAATTAAAACGTTATATTCCAATACAAAGGGAGGGAAGACCATGAGCTTCCGCAACCGGCTTTTGCTCGGCATGGCCTTGATCATGGCTGCGTTCATCGCCGCTGTCGTCGTCGCCAACAGTGGCCTGCGCAGCACCTCGGCGCGCTTCGGCAACTTCCTCGACGGCATCGGCGCCCTCCAGCACGGTTATCAGGACATGTACAGCCAGGGGCTGCAGATGGGCCAGGCCCTGCGCAACTGCGTACTCGACCCGAGCAACCCCAAGGCCTTCGAGAACCTTGAAAAAGCCCGCAAGGACTTCGGCAGTGCCCGCGAGGAAGCCAGCAAGGCGGCCAACGCCGTCGAAGGCTTCAGCAGTTCGGTCTCCCGTCTCGGCCCGCTGGCCCAGGCCCAGGCCGATGCCCAGAGCGAAGTGCTCACGGCCCTCAAGGCCGGACGCGTCGATGACGCCAAGGCGCTGGTCAACAGCAAGGAAACGCCGGCCTGGCGCAGCTTGAAGAAGGCCCTGCTCGACGATCTGGAGGTCATCGACAAGGCGACCACCGCGCAACGCATCGAAGTCGCCAGCAAGGCCGAGCAGACCGGCAACATCGTCCTCGCCCTGTCGGCGCTGGCCATGCTGGTCGGCATTGCCAGCGTCGTCACCACGCTGGGTTATGTCCGGCGCGAGCTCGGTGGCGAACCGGCCTACGCCCGCCAGGTGGCGAACGCCGTGGCCACCGGCGACCTGACCCAGCCGATCCACCTCGCCGACGGCGACCGCGACAGCCTGCTGGCCAGTCTGGCGGCCATGCAGAACCACCTGCGCGACCTGGTCAGTGCGCTGGCCAACCATGCCCGCGATGTAGCCCAGACCGCCAACCTGATGGCCACGGCCACCAGCCAGGTGGCCAGCGGCAGCGATCAGCAGCTCGACGTGGCGCGAAACATGGTCAGCAACGGCGAGGCGCTCTCCGAAAGCCTTGGCCAGGTCATGAACGCGGTGCGCGAAGCCGAACATATCGTCCAGGGATCAAGCGAGGTATCGACCAGCGGCGCCGTCCTGGCAAGCAAGGCGGCCGAGGAAACGAAGTCGATGGCCAGCTCGGTCGAGGTCACGGCCACGCATATCCGCGAACTGGGCACCTTGTCTGCGCAGATCAATTCCATCCTCGGCGTCATTTCCGACATCGCCAGTCAGACCAACCTGCTCGCCCTCAACGCCGCCATCGAAGCCGCCCGCGCCGGCGAACAGGGGCGCGGCTTCGCCGTTGTCGCCGACGAAGTGCGCAAACTGGCCGAACGGACCTCGCAATCCACCGCCGAAATCTCGGCCATGGTCGAGAACATCCAGGCCGGCACCAAGCGCGCCGTCGAAGCCATGGAGTCCGGCATGCATCAGGTCGATGAAAGCGTGCAGCTTTCCAACCAGGCGCGCGATGCCTTCGACCGCATGAACGAGAGCTCGCTGGAAGTCCGGCAGGTGGTCGGGCGCATCAACGACGCCATCGGTGTCGAATATCAGAACGAGGGCACGATGCAGAAGCACATCGATCAGGTACGCAGCCTCATCGAGGATGGTGCTCGCGCCATGCGCGATGTCGTCCAGTCGGCCGAACGGCTGAAAGGCATGGCCAGCGAACTGAGCCAGCAGGTGTCGCGCTTCAAGCTCTAAGCGCCGGGCACAACCTCAAAAAGCGGCGTCCGACGCCGCTTTTTTTCGCCCGAGGGGCCAATCAGGCTGCCGGATTGGCCGGCAGGTAGCGCTGAACGAGGCGCACCCAGTAGCTGGCGCCCAGGGTCAGCAGTTCGTCGTTGAAGTCGTAGTGCGGGTTGTGCAGCGTGCAGCCGCCGGTACCCGGGCCGTTGCCGAGCCAGACGTAGCAGCCGGGCTTCTCGCGCAGCATGTAGGCGAAGTCCTCGGCGCCCATCGAAGGCAGGATGTCGGTGAGCACGCGTTCCGGCTTGAAGACCTCGGCGGCGACTTCCTGGCAGAACTTCGCTTCGTTGACGCTATTCACCGTCGGCGGGTAGCGGTGGTCGAACTGGACGCTGATCTGCGCGCCGTTGGCTGCGGCCACGCCGCTGCACAGGCGCTCGATGGCGCGCTCGACGGTTTCCTGGACCTCAGGCTTGAAGCTGCGGATGGTGCCGCGCAGGACGACTTCCTCGGGAATGATGTTCCAGGCTTCGCCGCCGTGGAATTGCGTGACGCTGACGACGGCCGATTCGCAAGGGTGCAGGTTGCGGCTGACCACGGTCTGCAGCGCCTGCACGAGTTGCGCCCCGGCGACGATTGAGTCGATGCCCTGATTGGGCATGGCGGCGTGGCAGCCGTGGCCGCGCACGGTGATCTCGAAGGCGCAGGTGCCGGCCATGACCGGCCCCGGCATGACGGCCATTTCGCCGACCGGGATGCCCGGCCAGTTGTGCAGGCCGAACACGGCTTCGACCGGGAAGCGCGCGAACAGGCCGTCCTCGATCATGACCGCGGCGCCGCCTTCCGATTCCTCGGCCGGCTGGAAGATGAAGACGGCGACACCGTCAAAATTGGGGTGCAGGGCGAGGTAGCGCGCCGCGCCGAGGAGCATGGCGGTATGGCCGTCATGGCCGCAGGCGTGCATTTTCCCGGCGTGCCGGGAGTGGTGCGGGAACTCGTTGAGTTCGGCGAGCGGCAGCGCATCCATGTCGGCGCGCAGGCCGGCCATTTTTTGCGACGTGCCGGCGCGCAGGACGCCGACGACGCCGGTTTTGGCGATGCCGCGATGGACTTCCAGCCCGTAGCGTTCGAGTTCGCGCGCAACGATGTCGGCCGTACGGTTCTCGTTGAAGGCGAGCTCGGGGTGGGCGTGGATGTCGCGGCGCAGCGCGGTCAGCTCCGCGATGAAGGGCAGATCGAGGAGGGGAATGGTCGGGGGCATGTTGATCTCCTGTTTTTCTGTTCGCCAGGCAAGCTGCAAGCGAATGCCGGCTTTATATTATGCCGCGGGTTGATACGAGGCGCCGCCTTGATTATGCTCTGTGCCCATGAAACTCATTCTGATTAGCGGCATGTCCGGCTCCGGAAAGTCCGTGGCCCTCAACCTGCTGGAAGACGCCGGTTATTACTGCGTCGACAACCTGCCGGTCGCCATGCTGACGGTGCTGGTTCACATGCTGTGGGCCGAGGGCATCCAGAAAGTCGCCATTGCCATCGATGCCCGCTCGGGCGGCGGCATCGACCTGCTCCCGGAAAAACTGGAAAAACTCAAATCGGCCACCATCGATCCAACCTTCCTGTTCCTCGATGCGAACGAGGAAACGCTGCTCAAGCGCTATTCCGAATCGCGGCGGCGCCACCCGCTGGCCGCCAACGACCAGACCCTGGTCGAGGCCATCCGCGCCGAACGCGCCCTGCTCGACCCCATTTCGCAACTTGGCCATCGCATCGACACCAGCGGCATGAAGGCCGCCGGCCTGCGCGAATGGGTGCGCCAGTTCATCGAGGCCGAACCGGGCCAGGGCCTGACGCTGATGTTCCAGTCCTTCGGCTTCAAGCACGGCATTCCGCTCGATGCCGACCTCGTCTTCGACGTGCGCTGCCTGCCCAATCCGCACTACGACCCCGACCTGCGGGCGCTGACTGGCAAGGACCAGCCAGTCATCGATTTCCTCGAAGCCGAGGAGGAGGTGCGGCACATGCGCGACGACATCTGCCGTTTCGTCGCCACCTGGCTGCCGGCCTACATCCGCGACAACCGCAATTACCTGACGGTCGCCATCGGCTGCACGGGCGGCCAGCATCGCTCGGTTTACATCGCCGAATGGCTGGCCAGGGAATTCGCGGCGCGGGCCCGGGTGCTGGTACGCCATCGCACGCAAGCCGGGACCTGATCCGGGCAGCTTTGACGGTCAACCGGAAAAAATGCCCAAAATCGAAATGTCCGTCGGCCGCCCGCCGGCCCGCGCATGAACTGGCTGGCGCTGCTCCGGCCGGGCGACTGGCTGATCCTGCTGATCGGCGCGGTGGCGGTCGGCAGCAGCATCCCGGTGTTCTGGCAAGGCGGCCTGGCTGACCGCGCCATCATCCGCCAGGAAGGCAAGGTCTTCGCCGAAGTCGACCTCAAGGCGCGCAAGCAGTTCGAAGTCGCCGGACCGCTCGGCACCACGCTGATCGCCGTCGAACCGGGTCGCGCCCGCGTCGTCTCCGACCCCAGCCCGCGCCAGTATTGCGTCAAGCAGGGCTGGCTCATGCGCCCCGGCGAAATCGCCATCTGCGCCCCGAATCGCGTCAGCGTCCAGATCGCCGGGCGGACCAAGGTCTATGACTCCATCAGTTATTGAATTATCCGTTACCGACGAGGACCGCCGCGTCGCCTGGCTGGCCACGGCGGCCGTCGGGCTGTCGCTGGTCGATGCTGCCATCCCGTCGCCGCTGCCCGGCGTCAAGCCGGGGCTGGCCAACATCGTCACGCTCGTCGTGCTGGCGCGCTACGGCTGGGGCACGGCGGTCTGGGTCAGCGCCCTGCGGGTTTTGGCCGGCAGCCTGCTGCTCGGCTACTTCCTCGCCCCCGGCTTCTTCCTGTCGCTCACCGGGACGACGCTCAGCCTGCTCACCCTCGGCCTCGCCCGCCATCTGCCGGCGCGCTGGTTCGGCCCGGTCAGCCTGTCCATCCTCGCCGCCTTCGCCCACATCGGCGGCCAGTTGCTACTCGCCCGCGCCTGGCTCATTCCGCACGACGGCGTATTTTTGCTCACCCCGGTTTTCGCCGCCGCGGCACTGGTTTTCGGCACCATCAACGGCCTGATCGCGGCTAAACTGCTGGCTGAACCTGCGCCTTTGGAATCATCCAATGTCTAAAACGATTTGCCTCGCGGTCACCGGTGCCTCTGGCATGCCCTATGGGCTGCGCCTGCTCGAATGCCTGCTCGAATCCGGTTGCAAGGTGCAGCTGCTCTACTCGCAGGCTTCGCAGGTTGTCGCCCGGCAGGAGCTCGACTTCGACCTGCCGTCGCGCCCGAGCGATGCCAAGGCCGCCCTGCTCGCCCGCCTGCCCGCCGCCACGCCGGACAACCTCGCCGTGTACGGTCGCGAGGAATGGTTCGCCCCGGTCGCCTCCGGTTCCAACCCGCCGGACGCCATGGTCGTCTGCCCGTGCAGCATGGGCACGTTGGCCGCCATCGCCCAGGGGCTGGCCGACAACCTCATCGAACGCGCCGCCGACGTGGTCATCAAGGAAGGCCGCAAGCTGGTGCTGGTGCCGCGCGAAACGCCGTTCTCCGCCATCCACCTCGAGAACATGCTGCGCCTCTCCCGCGCCGGCGTCGTCATCCTGCCGCCCAGCCCGGGCTTCTACCATCGCCCGCAAAGCGTCGAGGACATCGTCGATTTCGTCGTGGCCCGCGTGCTCGACCAGCTCGCTGTGCCGCACACGCTGATGCAACGCTGGGGCGAGGATCGCTGAGATGGGCTGGTTCGACTTCACCCGTTCGCCCGACGGCACAGCCGTCGAAACGCTGCACATTCCGCTTTTCCCGCTCAACACCGTGCTCTTCCCGGGCGGCCTGCAGCCGCTCAAGATCTTCGAGCAGCGCTACCTCGACATGGCCGCCGCCTGCCTCAAGGACAACACGCCCTTCGGCATCTGCCTCATCGACAAGGGCCGCGAAGTCGGCGAAGGCGCCGTGCCGCACGCCGTCGGCACGCTAGCCAGCATCGGCGACTGGGAGATGGAACAGCTCGGCATCCTGATGATCACCGCCCGTGGCGGACGTCGCTTCCGCATCATCGAGAGCAGCGTCGGCGCCGGCAATCTCATCGAAGCCAAGGTCGAACTGCTGGCCGAACCCGGCCCGACGCCGATGCCACCCGAACGCCAGCGCCTGTTGCCGCTGCTCCGCCGCATCGCCGCCGACCTCGGCAAGGAACGCCTGCCCGAGCCGCACCGTTTCGACGACGCCGAATGGGTCGGCTATCGCGTCACCGAAGTCCTGCCCATCCAGAACCTGGCCAAGCAGAAACTGCTCGAACTCGACGACCCGCTGGCCCGCCTCGAAATCCTCGAAAAGTATCTCGACCAACGCAAGCTGCTCGGCTGAACGCCACCGCCCCCGGCTCGCCGCCGGGGGAAATCCGCCCTACCCCGGCATGCGCTCGAAGCAGGCCAGCCCTTCGGGGACCATGTGGAAAGGTTGCTTGTCGACCATAAAAATGGCGACCTTGGGATCGAACAACGTCGGATCGTCCATGGTGCCGACCTTGATCGCCATCAGCCCGCCGGGAATCTCGGTGCCGATGGCCGTGCCGCAGGTCGGGCAGAAACGCCGCGTCACGGCATTGGGCACGTCGGTCCGCGTAAAGGACGACGGGTTGCCCCGGGTGTAGGCAAAGCCGCTGGCCGGGATGGCGATGAAGGTATTCGGCTCGCCGCCGGTGATGTACTGGCACTGCCGGCAATGGCACTGCCCCTCGAGAATAGGCTTGCCTTCCGCCCGGTAACGCACGCCGCCGCAATAACAACCGCCTTCGAATTCCATGATGTCTCCTTTTTTTGAGTTGGAATAAAGGCCGGAAATCGGTGATTCCGGTTGTGCCATTATTACCGCGAATGCCTCCTGTGTTTCGCCTCTAAACCTTGGTTTAGAAGCAGGCGATTCCGGGTGAGAAATGGCGCCGACTTAAGCAGTTAATTTTGACAGTCGGACCGGCGACTTCGTGCCATTTGCTGTCGTCGCTAGCTTTGAAAAGCGGACGCTCAGGAACGGTTTAGGTAAGAGGCGGCTCACTTGCGGGAGGTACCAGTGGCGGAAGGCCGCGCCGATGCTAGGGCTTGCGCGGTAGGGAGCGACCATTGCCGTCTATGTAGTCTGAGAAATCGGATTTGCTCGACATGCTGACTGGAAGGCCATATTGGATAACTAGCTTGATGACTGCCATTGCTTGGGGCGGCGGCTCTGCTTGGGGATTTTCGCGGTAGTACCAGATGGCACCTTGCGATTTCTTAATTCGTTGGAACTCAGCTTCAATGACTGGCAAATCAGCAAGACTGCCGTTGAGCAGGAGTTTCCCGTCCGCCAGCGCACTGACACGTGCCACAGGCGGCGATTGCGCAAACGCAGTGAAGGTCATAAGGCAGAAAATAAAGCTTATTAGTCGATTCAACATGTGAGCGTTAACGTGGAACCAAGCGGCCTGCGTGAGATTTGGCATGACTGACACCCGCATCGAAGATGGCTGGCTCAAGCACGAACGTCTCTCGCATTCCGTCGGCTGTCATTGACGTGGACAATAGGTCCCGTTGAATAAGTGACTCTATGGCGGAGGCAGAAACGCAACAATTATTCATTTGGCTCCAGGTTAGAACGCAGCCGCCAGCATTTGCGAACTCGGACACGACAGCCCTTTCTTCCTCGCTCAGAGAGTCGAAAGTGCGCAATGCATCGCATTGCTTTGCTCGAAGCAATGCATTGCGAGAAAGCCTGAGATGTATGGCACTTGCCGTGATACGCGCGACAGGAAAGAAGATGATTGCGGCGAACGCTGCAATGACCCAGTCACCAAAGTACAGGTACACGCCAAGGCCCAGTAGACCGGAGAGACTGGTTGCTATATTCCGGCCAAAGTCGGTCTCGCCATAGACCCGATCCGCCCACTTTTCGATAGCACTCATTCAGTCCTCTTACATTTATTTTCGAGCAGAAACTTCCAAGTTATTGGAAATAGTACGGACGCGATTGAATCGCCGGCAAGGCGATGAATGACATTGAGATTATCCCATGGGACTCCCCTTATCAATCAGCGCTCAGACGGACAGAGCCGATGTACGCTTTGGAACGTTATGTTGAGAGAACGCTATTTGCCGAACCGAGACAGTTGACCAACGTCAGCCTCTCCCAAGCAATACGCGCAACGGCTTTTCGGAATCTCACGGTCAACCGGAAAAAACGCCCAAAATCGAAATCCCGCCGCCGGATGTCATGATTTTCATGAGCCGATGTCCCGGATTTTCCCGATGCGGTGCGCTTTCGCGTTGCGGACAATCGTCGGCAACCCTGCCTCGTTCGAGAGAAACGCTCATGAAACTCATCTGCCGGGCCCGCCAGACCTTGCTGGCCGGTGCCCTTGTCCTTGCTGCCGGCGCCGCACTCGCCGCCGCGTTCGACCCCCTGCCGGCCGGTGAATGGAACCGCGACAAGGCCGCGCATCTGCTCGAACGCGCCGGATTCGGCGGCACGCCTGACGAAATCGACCAGCTGGCGCGCGTGACGCCGCGCCAGGCCGTGCGGCGGCTCGTCTATTTCGAGGGCGCGTCGAAGGCGGCATTGCCGGCCTTCGAGGAGTCCGGCGCCTTCCAGCCCGGGTTCGCGGCCTTCCCGCCCAGCCGGCCGGCCACTACCGATCTGGCCAAGGCGCACGGCGAAGCCATCGGCGTCAAGGTCAAGCCGGGCGGCAACCGCCGCCTGCAGCCGGTGACCAACCAGTTTTTCTACTGGCTGCGCGCGAGCCGCCTGGAGACGCACCGCGTCAATTACTGGTGGGCGCAGCGCATGCTCGCCACGCCGCGCCCCTTCGAGGAAAAGATGGCGCTCTTCTGGCACGGCTACTTCGCGACGACCGAGGACAAGGTGCGCGACTACCGCAAGATGCTCAAGCAGCTGGAACTCTTCCAGCGTGAGGGGCGCGGGAATTTCCAGACCTTGCTGCTCAAGGTGGCGCAGGACCCGGCCATGCTCGCTTTCCTCGACGCCGGCATCAACGTCAAGGGCGCGCCCAATGAGAACTTCGCTCGCGAGATCATGGAGCTCTTCTCCATGGGCGTCGGCAACTACAGCGAGCAGGACATCCGCGAGGCGGCGCGCGCCTTCACCGGCTGGAATTTCGACGACCTGCGCTTCAAGTTCGACCCGGCCAAACACGACGACGGCGAGAAGACTGTGCTCGGCCGCACCGGGCGCCTGACCGGCGAAGACGTCATCGCCACCATCGTCGCCCAGCCGGTGACTGCCGAGTACGTCGCCGGCAAGCTCTACGCCTTCTTCGTCCGCACCGAGCCGGAACCGGCCCTGCGCCACCAGCTTGGCGAGCTGCTGCGCCAGCACCGCTACGAGATCGCGCCCTTCATGGAAACCCTGCTGCTGTCGCGCGACTTCTATTCGTCCGACGCCGTCGGCACGCACATCAAGAGCCCGGTCGAACTCGTCGTCTCCACCTATCGCAAGCTCGGCCTGCACGAGGTGCCCGGCGTGCCGGACTTCAACGAAAGCACCGGCGCCCTCGGCCAGCGCCTGCTCTACCCGCCCACCGTCGCCGGCTGGGCCGGCGGCCGCAGCTGGATCACGCCCGGCCTGCTGCTCCAGCGCGGCAATTTCGCCTTCGACCTGCTCTTCCCGGACATTGGCTTCATTCCCGAAGACCGCTATCCGACCATGGCCACCGGCGCCGAAATCCGCGCCGTGCATGAGCGCATCCGCGCCGGCATGAGCATCACGACCGCCACCCTGCCGGTCGGCAAGGACAGCGCGCCGGAGCAGATGGCCATGTCCAACCGCAATACCGATCAGGACGAGGACTTCAACACGCGCTACGCCAGCTACCGTGGCTGGCAGATGGCCATCGAGCGCGTCAAGCCGATCCCGCGCACCCTGGCGCGCATCGACCTCACCGGCATGGTCCTGCGCGCTGGTTGCCGCACGCCGCTGGAAGCCGTGCGCTACCTCGAACGCCGCTTCCTCGCCGTGCCGCTCGACGACGCCAGCCGCGCCGACCTCGCCCGCTTCCTCGAACAGGAACTCGGCGGCGCCGACCTGCCCGCCGCCGTGAGCTACGCCGAGGACGCCCTGCGCCTGACGCTGCACCTCATCATGAGCCGCCCGGAATACCAGTTAGGTTGAGAGCCCGTCCATGATCCAGCCCCTGCCACTCGAACCCCTCCCCGGCCCTCCCCTTCTCAGGGGAGGGAGCCTGCTCCAGGGCGCCCGCGCTTTCTCCTCCCTTGAGAAGGGGAGGCCGGGAGGAGTTTTGCCGGCCAGCTTCCGGGCACGCGCAGCGAACGTTCAGGAACCATCGCCAAGGACATCACCATGACCGCCCCCAATTCCCGCCGCCGCCTGCTGCAGGGCGCCCTCGCCTCGCTGGGCCTGAATGCCCTCGCCCCGCTCGCCGCCCCCTCGATCTTCGGCAACCTCGCCCAGGCCGCCACGCGTGCCGACGACGGACGCGTCCTCGTCATCCTCGAACTCTCCGGCGGCAACGACGGCCTGAATACCGTCGTCCCGCATGGTGACGACGCCTATTACCGCCTGCGCCCCAACATCGGCATCCCGGCCCAGCGCCTGCGCCGCATTGACGACCTGCACGGCTTCAACCCCGGCCTCGCCGGCTTCGAGAAACTCTGGCACGACGGGCGGATGGCCATCGTCCAGGGCTGCGGTTACGACAAGCCGTCGTTCTCGCACTTCACCTCGATGGCCTACTGGCACACCGCCGCGCCCAACAGCGGCAGCGACTACGGCTGGTTCGGCCGTACCGCCGACGCCCTGTCGCCGACGCCTCGGCCCAATTTCCTCATCAACATCGACGAAGCCCAGTCGCTCGCCGTGCGCAGCCGCGTGCACACCCCGGTCGTTTTCGACGACCCGGAAAAATTCCGCCGCACTGGCTACCAGCAGGAACGCGCGCTGCTCGACGTCGTCCCAGAGACGAAAGACGGCAACGCCAGCCGCGCCTACCTCAACGACGTGGCGCGCAGCGCCCGCGAGGCGTCGGCCCTCGTCCGCCAGGCCTGGCAAAGCTACTCGACACCCGTCGACTACGGCATCTTCCCGCTCGGTCTCAACAAGATCGCCGCCTGCATCGCGGCCGGCCTGCCGACGCGGCTCTACTACACCGGCTACCCGCACAACGCCTTCGACACCCACGTGCACCAGCCCGACCTCCACCAGCGCCTGCTCACCTACACGGCCGACGCCGTGCTCGGCTTCATGCGCGACCTTGAACGCATCGGCCAGGCCGACCGCGTCTGCGTGCTCGCTTTCTCGGAATTCGGCCGCCGCGCCGGCGAAAACACCAGCCGCGGCACCGACCACGGCACGGCCAACAACATTTACCTGTTCGGCAAGGGCGTGAAGGGCGGCTTCTACGGCGAACGGCCGTCGCTGACCCAGCTCGTCGAAGGCGGCAACCTGCAGCACACCACCGACTTCCGCCGCGTCTACGCCTCGGCCGTCGAGGGATGGCTGGGCCTGGACAGCAAAGCCGTCCTCAAAGGCGAGTTCGCCCCCTTCCCGCTCTTCGCCTGAGCGGCGGCCGGGGCCGTCAGGCCTGCCGAGGCAGGCTTTGACGGTCAACCGGAAAAAATGCCCAAAATCGAAATCCGCCCGAAGTGCCGGGCCGGCCACTGGCTTGGTCCAGCGCAGCCTGCGCTGGCAACTGATATCCCCACCAAGCGAAGCGAGAAGCTCCCGGGACAAACTCCGGTTTGACATTGCGCGAAATGTCAGAGGATACTCTTCGCACGTTTACTGAATTTTCTATTCTTTTTATTGGGGGCCATGTGAAAGGCATTCATTTTTGTGCACTCGCTGTACTGATGGGCGGAATTGGCAACAGCGCCCTGGCTCAGACAGCATCGGATGTCGATTGGTCCGGGCTCTATGCGGGCGGACTCGTTGGTGCAACAGCCAGCCGTTCAGATGCAAGCATGCTGGTCGGAACGCCCAAGTACCTGGACGCAACCGATGCCCGGCAAATTGCCCGCAGCGGAACCCACCAGCTGGACCAAGCGGGCGGCTCAGGCGGTCTGTTCGTTGGCTACGGCAAGCAGTACGGGAATGTGCTGGTCGGGATCGAGGCAAGCGCCAATACCCTTTCCGTTAGCAAGGAGTATGTAACGACAGAGGCCTACGAGACGGTGCCGACAGCACAAATGACCCGAAAAAAGGCAGTCTCGGCCGACTGGATGGCGGGATTGCGTCTTCGGCTCGGATGGGCGCAGCAGAATTGGCTGACCTATGTCACCACAGGCATTGCCGCCACGCGCCTGCAATTGGACTTCACGTTGTCCGACAATGCCTTCAGCGGCTATTCCCACGCGTTGAAATCAGCTTGGGTGTTAGGCATGAGTCTCGGCTTTGGTGGCGAATACGCGCTGACCAAAAATTGGTCACTCAAGGGCGAATATCTCTACACAAAGTTTGGCAACGTTTCGACAGAGTCTGAAGTCACAAGCACCAATAACTCCGGTGGCACCTTGGTCCACAAGGCAAATCTGGAAAATCACGGCGTCTTTCTCGGAGCCTCCTATCGCTTCTGATGCTGGCTGCAGGCAACACAATGGCCGATATCGAGCCAACAAAAAAGCCAACCTCTTTCGGTTGGCTTTTTCTTTTGCAGATCAAAAATCCGCCAGAATTCTTGTGGAGCGGGCGATGGGAATCGAACCCACGGCTCTAGCTTGGGAAGCTAGGGTATTACCATTATACGACGCCCGCTCTGGGCAGAAGGCCGCATTCTAAGCGCAGACGGCGGCTGGTTCAATCTTTCCCGCTCCACGTGGTTTGCCAGGTCAGGCCGAAGTGGAGAGGAGCGATGCGACGCTGCTGTCGTCCCGGGTGGCGGTGCCACGCTGGCTCCGGTGCCATGGGCCTGTCCGATTCCCCCCACTATTTCGGTCAGTCGCCAGCTTGAAGAATCAATGATAATGAGCAGGTCTTTTCGCCCACCATTGCCGAATTCGAACCCATGCCCGATACCCATGAGCCAAAACCCGATGCCGTGCTGACGCTTGATGAAATGTGCGGCAAGGCGATGGAGCATCAACTGGCCGGGCGTCTCGATCTTGCTGCGCAGCTTTACAGCGAAATTCTGCAAATTCAGCCAATGCATTCGGTTGCCAACTATTCGCTCGGCCTGCTTCATGTCCAGGTGCAACGGCCCGAGGGTGGTTTGCCCTATCTGTTGGCGGCACTCAAAGCATCTCCTGAGACGGCGGATTATTGGCTTGGCTATATCGAGGCCCTGCTCATGGCCGGTCAGACGGATGCCGCCCGGCAGACGCTGGAGCTCGGCCAACAGCATGGCCTGACAGGTGCGGCAGCCGAAAATCTGGCAAGCCGTATTCTGAGCTCCCAGCCAAAGCCGCCAGTAGAGGAAAAGCCAACGCCCGCGAGCAAACACTCAAAGCCATTCGCTCAGGCGGTGCGGAAAAAAGGCAGCCCAACCCGGCAACAGAGCAACGAGCTGGTGACGTTGTTTACGCAAGGGCGTTACGCGGAAGGCGTGACGCAAGCGCTGACGCTGACGCAGCGTTTTCCCGAACATGGACCTGGCTGGAAGATTCTCGGCGCAATGCTGCGTGCCGTTGGCCGCAACGAAGAGGGACTGGCGGCAATGCGCGAGGCTGCCGAATTGTTGCCTGACGATGCCGAAACGCAAAAAAACCTCGGCGTAATGTTGGTTGAAGCAAATGATCTGGCTGAAGGCGAGCGTCACTATCGTCGAGCGCTGGCGATCAATCCAGGCTACGCCGCTGTCCATACGAGTCTCGGCGGGATACTGTCGCTGCAAGGGCGTAATGCAGAAGCAGAAGCCAGTTACCGCGCTGCATTGGCCTTCAAACCCGGCGATGCCGATGCAGAAGTCGGTTTGGCGCGCACGCTCGGTTTGAGGGGGGAAATCGATCTTGCGCTGCCCTTGTACCGCAGCGCGCTGGGGAAAAACCCGGAGCAGGCTGCAGCGGTTTTTTCCAACATGCTGTTCATGTTGAGCCATAGCACCAAGATGGATGCCGCTGCATTGTTTGCCGAACATTGCCGTTTTGCCGAGAAGTATGAAGCCCCTTACCGCGCCTCCTGGCCAAAGCACGCGAATTCTCGCGACCCGCACCGTTGCCTGAAGGTCGGTCTGGTTTCAGGCGATTTTTACAACCATGCGGTCGCCCCCTTCATCGAACCGATATTGGCGCAACTCCAGAAGCGAGCCGCAACGACGCTGGAACTGCATGCCTACTACAATCATTTTCTCGATGATGATGTCACCCAACGCTTGCGCAGCTACATGCCTCACTGGAATGTCGTCAACAAGCTCTCGGACACAGCGCTGACGCAACAGATCCTGAACGACAAAATCGACATCCTGATCGATCTGTCCGGTCACACGGGTAGAAACCGGCTCCTGAGCTTCGCGCGCAAACCTGCGCCAGTGCAAGTAACCTGGATCGGCTATCCCGGAACGACCGGGTTGCAGGCAATGGACTATTACCTTGCCGATCGCCACTTTCTGCCGCCGGGCCGCCTTGCCGATCAATTTACCGAAAAGATCGCCTATCTGCCTGCCGCCGCTCCATTTTCACCCTTCACGGCCGCACCAGCAGTCAATGTCTTGCCGGCCCTGAAAGCGGGCCATCTTACCTTCGGCAGTTTTAATCGCGCCAACAAGATCAATGCAGAAACAATTGCCATGTGGTCACAATTGTTGCGCGCGCTCCCCGACGCAAGAATGCTGCTGGGTGGCCTTGCACCGGAATACAACAGCGACAAACTGATCGAAGAATTCGTTCGTGAAGGAATTGCCCGCGAGCGGCTGATCATCCACCTGCGTTCCGATATGGAGACTTACCTCGGCTTGCACCATCTGGTCGATATTTGTCTTGACGCTTACCCCTACAGCGGCGGGACCACGACATACCATGCTATCTGGATGGGTGTGCCCACCCTCACGGTCGGCGGGGCGACTGCGGCCGGGAGATCGGGAGCCTCGATTCTGGACCGCGTCGGACTGGACGCGTTTGTTGCAGATAATGCAGATGATTTTGTGCAGAAGGGCGTGTCCTGGGCGAGCAATCTGGCCGCCCTGGCGGATATTCGGCAAAACCTGCGGGAACGCTTTGCGGCATCGGCAACCTGTCAGCCAGAAGTCGTTGCCGCAGGCGTCGAACGCGCTTTGCGCAGCATGTGGCAACGCTACTGCGCGGAGTTGCCCCCAGCGTCGTTTGAAGTGCCATTGCAGGATGTGCTTGATGGCATGAGCCACGAGAACAAGCAATGACCGAGTCGCACAAAAACACCCCAATTTACGTTACGCAGCCCTCCTTGCCGGCGCTGGAAGAGTTCATCCCTTATCTTGAAAAAATATGGGAGAGCAAATGGCTGACCAATAGCGGTCCGTTTCACCAGCAATTCGAAAAGGCGCTGTGCGACTATCTGGGTGTCGAGCACCTGGCCTTGTTCACCAACGGCACCATCGCCCTGGTGACCGCATTGCAGGCGCTGCGCATCACGGGCGAAGTCATTACGACCCCGTATTCGTTTGTCGCTACCGCCCATTCGCTGCTGTGGAACGGCATCAAGCCGGTATTTGTAGACATTGATCCAGTCACCCTGAATCTCGACCCGGCAAGAATCGAAGCGGCCATTACGCCACAGACGACGGCCATCATGCCTGTGCATTGCTATGGGCATCCCTGCGACGTCGAGCGCATCGAAAAAATCGCCGACGACCATGGGCTCAAGGTCATCTACGATGCCGCCCACGCTTTTGGCGTGCAATACCATGGCAGCAGCCTGCTCAATCACGGCGATCTGTCGGTACTCAGCTTTCATGCCACCAAGGTATTCAACACCGTCGAAGGCGGCGCGATCATTTGTCACGATGCAAAAACCAAACAGCGTATCGACCATTTGAAGAACTTCGGCTTCGAGGACGAAGTCACCGTGGCCGCTGCGGGCATCAACGGCAAGATGAGCGAGATCACTGCAGCTTTTGGTTTACTGCAGATCAAGGGCATCGACGCCGTCCTGCAAAAGCGCAAGGCCGTCGATGCGCGCTATCGTGCAGGTCTGGCGCGGGTCCGGGGCATTTATTGTTTGCCCGGCGCCGGCGCGAAGGTCAGCAATTTCGCCTATTTCCCGATCCTCGTGCAGCCTGAATTTCCGCTCAGTCGTGATGCGCTGTATCAGAAATTGCACGATGCCGGCATTTATGCGCGCCGCTATTTCTATCCACTGATCAGCGATTTCCCCATGTATCGCGGCATGCCTTCGGCAGAACATGCGAATTTGCCGGTGGCACGCAAGGTGGCAAGCGAGGTGATCTGTCTGCCGATCTATCCCGCGCTCTCCGACGCGCAGGTGGATATGATTGTTGAACTGATCGCGGGTGTGGCTGGCGAATGAAGCGTATCGCGATCATGCAGCCATATTTTTTCCCGTATATCGGCTATTTTCAATTGATACAGACCGCCGAGCTGTTTGTCGTCTATGACAACATCCAGTACACGAAAAAGGGCTGGATCAACCGGAATCGCTATTTGCTGGATGGCGTAGATCAACGGTTTTCCATACCACTCAAAAATGCCGCCGAGGGTTTGAATGTTGTGGATCGGCAGATCGCCGCCGACTTCAGAAGCGACAAGCTCCTGAACCGGTTGCGCGAGGCCTATCGGCATGCACCGTATTTTGACTGCGTGTTCCCGATGGTCGAAACCTGCGTGCAGCAGCAGGAGACGAACCTGTTCAACTATATTTACCGCTCTCTGCGCGAGACTTGCGACTATCTGGGGATCGAGACCGAACTCCTGATTTCGTCGTCTGTACCGATCGATGCTGGTTTGGCTGGCCAGGAGAAGGTCATTGCACTCTGCCAGCAGCTCGGCGCCGAAGCCTACATCAATCCCATCGGCGGGCAGGCATTGTATGCACGCGAGGATTTCCGGGCACGCGGAATTGAACTTCAATTCCTCAAATCAAGGCCTTATTCATATCCACAATTCAATCGTGCGTTCGTTCCATGGTTATCCATCATCGATGTGATGATGTTCAACCGCGTCGGCGATATCAAAAATTACCTCTCCTCGGGCTACGAATTGATCTAGAGAGCCGAGAATCGCGCCATGAACTGGAAAAAACTCGGGAAGCTTTTCGATCCGACAAAATTCAGCTTGCCCAACGGCTGTGCCGAATTCGCCCAGTCTCCGCAGGCACTGGTCTTCGACGATTTCGTGAGAATCTATTTCTCGACTCGCGCGCGGGACGGCGACGGGAAATACCTGAGTCACATCGCCTATGTCGACATGGCAAAGGATTTTCGGAAGACCGTCGCAGTATCCACGCATACCGTCATCGAACTCGGCAAACGCGGCTGTTTCGACGAACATGGGATTTTTCCCATGAATGTGGTCCGTCACGGGACACTCATTTACGGTTACACGTCGGGAGTAAACCGGAGAAGTTCGGTCCCTGTCGATACCGCCATTGGACTGGCCATCAGTCGGGATGGCGGCATCACGTTTCAACGACTTGGCGACGGACCGGTGCTGACAGCATCGCTGCACGAGCCCTGTCTGGTTGCCGACCCATTCGTGAAGATTTGCCGGAACGTATTTCACATGTGGTACATCTTTGGCACCGGCTGGAAATGCTACTCAGACACCGCTGCGCCAGAACGTATCTACAAAATCGGCCATGCAGTGTCAGCTGACGGCATCAACTGGAAGAGGCACGACGGACTGCAAGTCATCGCCAGCCGTCTCGGCAACGACGAGTGCCAGGCGTTGCCGACTGTCATCGAGATCGACGGGAGGCATCACATGTTCTTCTGTTATCGCCAGGCGCATGACTTTCGCAGCAATCGCGAGCGTGGCTACCGGATCGGCCATGCCTGGTCGGACGACCTGACGAACTGGACGCGGGACGATACGCAGATGTCTCTCGATGTCAGCGAAGGCGACTGGGATTCCGACATGCTGTGCTATCCGCATGTTTTCTCCTGCGATGGCCGGATTTACATGCTTTACAACGGCAACGAGTTCGGCCGCCATGGCTTCGGTCTAGCGGTGTTAGAGACCTGAGTCGAAAACGCCGTAGAGAACCACCATCATCGACATATAGTTGCGCTGCCTGAGGTAGAGCTTCATGTCAGGGACCACTCGGTGCAGCATGAGCGGTATCCGAAAGAAATCCTCCTTGGTGTGCAGTCGAACAACAATCCTTGGCCGATGCTGGCGAATCGTCTCTTGCGCACCAGCCAGCGCACGATATTCCGCACCATTGATGTCGAGTTTGATCAGCGTCACGGCATGTTTTGGACTACCAAGGATCGAATCGATCGTATCAACCTCGATCTGCTGTTCGCCATTCGCCGTGATCTGGTTGTCGATGTCCATTTCCTGCCTCGCAAAGCGCAAGGTCGTGCGCTGGTCCCAGGCGCCAATTTTCAGGGGCAGCACCTTTGTCAGACCGAGCGACTGTATCGTGGCCTGCAGCTGGCGGAAGTTCTCCTCGCACGGTTCGAGCGAGATGATCTGCGTGTAGCGCCCACCTGAAAGACTGTGAAATTCGCGCACGGTGTCGCCCGTAAAACCGCCGACATCGAGTAAGACTTCGTCTGCGCGCAGAGGAAATTCGCTGGCCGGGAAATACAGATTGTCGAGACGGACAAAGGGCTTGAGGTATTCAAGGTCTTCGTTGATCTTGGCGTTGATTGCAGCGATATAAGTCTGACGCGACAGATCATCGGCGAACAATTTCCCGGCCTGGTCAAACTGTTCAAGATGGTCTTTCACGAACCGCATGTCCATGAAGGCCTCGGGCATATTCAGGTAATCCGGAATATCGATGACATGGACTTCGCGTGCCCCGAGTCGCTTCAGTTTGTCCACCTGCGGCGGGTAAGTCGTAATGCCAACAACAACAATGCAGTCGGCAAGCCGGCTAACGGCCTCCTCGGTTGCGATGACCCGCAGGCCCATAAAGGAATCGTCGGTTTTGCAGGCGGCATCCACCATTACTGACTCCACAATGATGCCGTTTAAAGCCAGGAATCGCTGAAGTACGTATGCGTAGACGCCGGCGCCATAGATGATCACGGGCTTTGACGCTGCGCGGATGTGCTGCAATATCGGTCTTTGCCGGCTGGGGCCGTCGACAATCTGGTCGATGATTGACATGACAGGGCCTTCTTCAATCCCGCAGGGCAGCGGAATATCCGGTCAACTCGGCGATGCCGAAGCCCTCGCGGCCAAAAGCATTACCGCAGTAGAACATGAGCAGGCGACCGTCGAGTTCGAGAAGCTGCGGATAACACATCATTTGCGCATCCCATCCCGATGCCGAGGTTGTGATGCCGGCCTGCGCATCGTCGCGCCGCCAGGTTTCGAGATCATCGGAGCTAGCGTAGCCAAGGCGGTATTCGCTTTCTGCGGTGTTTGGCTTGCGATGCGCGAAAATCGCATGCCATTTTCCGGCCAGAAAAAATGGCGCAAAAATGTCCTGGCATTCGTCTTCGGATAGCGTCGGGACAATGGGTATTCCGTCGCGTATCCAGTCGATGCCATCGGACGATGTTGCGTGGACTATCTGGTAAACCGGTTCGTATTTCCCATTGCCGGACTCGAGCCACTTTCTTCCGGTCAGGTACCACATGTGCCACTGATCGTCGATGACCTGCACGATAGGGCCGGTCACAAAATAGGGCTCGTTCAATGCCGTGGCAAGCAGTGGCCCTTCGCCCGATTTTTCGAAGGTTGCCCCGCCGTCGCGGCTGACAGCCATGCCAATCGCCAGCGTGTACGGAACAGACTGCATACGCGACCAGCCCGAGTAGTACATATAGATCGCCCCGTCCTTGCGCAGGATACAGCTTGGCATGATGCCGAATTCGTCAAAGCTGCCGGAGTTGCCAAGTGGTAACAATGGCGCGGCCGAGATTCCCACCACTCTGGTAAGGTCATCGCGCGCCAGATCGACATAGCCGGGATAGGAGACGTACTGCAGGTCGCCGCCTCTTTGTGGACGACAGGCGATATAGACGCGCACCGTGCTGTCGTCGAGTATCAGCGGGGTCGGGCATTGCGCGTATTCCTGCATCCAGTCCCGCCCGCTGCTGAGCCTTGGATTGAAGATGTTGCCGAGCTTTTTCCACGAAAACATAGTCTCACCTTGGCAGCTGCCGGACGCTGGAACCGTTTGCAACTGGAAGCACAGTCGTATTATTTATTCCGCGAACCGAGGGCCGGCATCGCGGTCATGCGCAGGAACGCCTTGCTGTCGAGGCGGAATTTCTCGGTTCCGGGAGCGATATACACGCTGCCTGGCGCAGCGTTCTTGAGCAGCAGGGTGGCGCCGCCCAGAAAACAGTCCGCCCCTACAGATACCTCTCCGCCGATGGTGGCATTCAGGCCGACAAAGGATCTTTCGCCGAGAATGACACCGCCGCCGAGCGTAGCACCCGCAGCGATCCAGCAATGATCATGCACCACCGAATGATGACCAATCAGGGCATTGTTCCACAACGAGACGTTGTTGCCGATCCTGACTCCGGGTTGTATGCCGACACCATCGAGAATCAGGCAATTTTCGCCGATCTCCAGCCATGGCCCATGGTCGGCACGCGGGCTGACATAGCTCGCCAGCGTGTAGCCCTTCGCCTTGGCTTCCTGGCATTTTACGGCTCTCACGGCATTCAGCTCGTGGTAACCGATGGCGACAAACATCTCGGTTGTTGCGGGCGGGTAATGGTTCTCGATTTCCTCAAAGGGCACTACCGGATGGCCCAGATGCGTGGCCTGGCGACCGCCCATGTCGGGAATCCAGGCAGCATCGCAGGTAAAGCCAACCACCTGATATTGATTGTCGCGAACAATATGCTGATACGCGACATCGGCAATTTTGCCGAGCCCGAAAATGACGAGTCGTTTCATGGTCTTTCCTTTGCGAATGCCAGCTTCGCGATAGCAGGGCCATAGCGAGGCCGGGCGCGAACTGCCCGGTATTGTCGCGCATCGGGCGTCCAATGGTAAGCTGCCTGCAGTTTCAAATAACTGGTTATCAGGCGCAAAATCAGCGCTTTTGGCAGTTGTCCGGAATATCATCGGGAGAGCCAAATTGATGACAATGCTGTCGGCCATTCAAGCGAGGGGGAGCGGTGCGCGCTGGTGAAGAAAATTTCTATCTCGATCCTGTAACGCTGGAGCAGCTGACGCTCTCAAACGCGGTGCGCGAAGGCAACGAAATCGTGTCGGGTGTGCTGACGAGCCCTTCAGGACATCGCTTCGAAATCCGCAACGGCGTTCCCGATCTTGTCTATCCGTTCGAACTGCCGGCGGTTGATCGCCATGCCTTGCAGCAGTACGAGGAGCGGGCCGACGCCTATGACCGTTATTTGCCGCTGACCTTCAGCACTTATGGTGAGGACGAGCAGGCGGTGCGCAATGCCATGATCGACAAGCTCGATCTGCATCCTGGATCGGTCGTGCTTGAGACTGGCGCCGGTACCGGTCGCGATTCCGAAATCATTGCCCGCCGGCTCGGGACCGATGGCAAGCTGTATATTCAGGATCTCTCGCCATCGTTTCTGGCAAAGAATCTCGTACGCATGCATGACGTCAGCACGCATGTCGAACCGGCTTTGGCCAACGGCTATTACCTGCCGTTTGCCGACAACAGCTTCGATGCCTGTTATCACTTCGGCGGCATCAATGCCTTCGGCGATATCAAGCGTGCATTCGCCGAAATGGCGCGCGTTACCAAGCCTGGCGGCAAGGTTGTGGTCGGTGATGAGAGCATGCCGCCCTGGTTGCGCGACACCGAGTTCGGTCGCATTCTCATGAACTCCAATCCGGAATTCAAGTATCCACTGCCGCTCGATAAATTGCCCGTCCAAGCGCGTAAAACCCGCCTCGAATGGATTATCGGCGGAGTTTTCTTTGTCATCGATTTCGTCGTTGGCGAAGGCGAGCCGAAGGCCGATTTCGACTTTCCGATTCCCGGTGTGCGCGGTGGCACGCATCGCACGCGCTTCCATGGCCAGCTCGAAGGCGTTACGCCCGAAGCCAAGCGTTTGGCGCACGAGGCGCGCGAAAAAACCGGCAAGAGCATGCATCAATGGCTCGACGAGGTGGTGCGCCAGGCTGCGCTGCGCGATATCGGCAAACAGGAATGAGTCCGCGGGGCAACAGGATCGTATGAAAACAGGTGAACCTTCGGGATTCGGCTTCGGTCATGAATGATCCGCAGGATCGCGGCGCGACGCTGGTTTTCCCTGCCATCGATCAGATGGCGCTCGAGTATTTGCGCGCTGCCCGCAGCAGGGGCGAGCGCGTGGTGTGCGCCGCGTCGGTTGCAAGCGACGAAATCGCCGCCGAATTCGGCCTCCATCGCCTGCCCTTGATTTATGACGATGATTTCGCCGCATGTTTCCTGCCCTTGGTGCAGCAGGAATCCATCAGCCGCCTGTTCTGTCCGGTCGCCAGCGTGCATCATTTCATGCGTCGCTTTATTGCTTCCCAGCATCTGACGCTCGAATTGATCGGCCAGTCGCCGATCAGGCAGCAAGTCGACCAGCATCGCCAGTTGATGGCGCGCGCGCAACGCCTCCTGCCGTTTGTGCAACGCTGCGCCAATGGCGCCCCCACGCTGTCGCTGTTCGAAGTAGCGGGCGTGTTGCGCCAGGCGGGGTACATCTATGGCGAATCGAACGACGACAAACTGGCGGCCATGATGGGCGTTCTTGCCAGCGCGCCGGCTGGGGACGTGGTTGAAATCGGCTCGTTGATGGGCCGCTCGGCATTCGTGTTGCTCTACCTGGCATGGCGCTATCGCATTGGGCCACTATTGACGGTCGATCCCTGGCAGACGGATTCAGCGATTCAGCACGAGTCGCCGGATGAGTTCCAGTCGCTGGTGGACGATTGGGATTTCGAGGTTCTCAGCGAAGGCTTCATGGTCAACATGGTCCCGATGCGCGCCGACGACCATGCCCACTTGCGCATGCCTGCCGCAGAAGGGTTCAAGAAATACGCCAGCGGCGCAGCGATCGCCTCCATGTACGGCCACCGCGTCCCATTCTCGGGAAAGATTGCGGCAATCCACATCGACGGCAACCACGATTACGCTTCGGTACAGCAGGATTGCGCGCTCTGGCTTGACCGGATGCTGCCCGGCGCGTGGCTGATTCTCGACGATTACATTTGGGCGCACGGCGACGGGCCATATCGTGCGGGCAATGAATTGCTCCGCGACGCGGCAGAACGCATCGAATACGCCTTTTTCTGTGGCAAGGCACTCTTCGTCAAGCTGCGTCACTAACCTTGCCGATTGTAGAAGGCGCCGACTAGCGGCAAACTCGCAACCGATTTTTGAACACTAAACTGCCATGTCCCTGGAAAAAATATTTAGTGAAGTTTTCGGCCTGCCGGAAGCCTCGATCGTGGATTCCCTCACACTCAAGGAAATTCCGACATGGGATTCGCTGGCGCACATGATGCTCATCATGCGCCTCGAAGAAACCTACCGGGTCGAATTCACGGGCGACGAGATCGCCGATATCCGTTGCGTCGGCGATGCGCGCTCTGCCTTGCTGGCCCACGGAGCCACGTTATGAATCTTACCGGCGCAAAAATTCTGATCACCGGCGGCGGCTCCGGCATCGGCCGCTTTCTGGCCGAGCAGTTGCTGAACGCATCTGCCGAGGTCGGCGTGCTAGAGCGGGATGTAGCGCGTTGCGACGAACTGCGCGCCGCATCGGGCGGCCGGATTCAGACGTGGCTCTGTGATGTGTCCGATCCGGATGCCGTCGACGCCACGCTTCAGTCCGTGTTCGACAGCGGCTTCGACCCCGACGTGCTGATCAACAACGCTGGCATCATTCACAGCGAGCCGCTCGTCAATATGCTGTCTCGCAGCGACCGCGCGCATTCACGCGAATCATGGCGGCGTGTGATGGCGGCCGATCTCGACTCGGTATTTTTTGTCACCAGCCGCGTCGTCGATCGCATGCTCGCCAAACGTCGCAAGGGCGTCGTGATTTCCATCAGTTCGATTGCAGCCCAAGGCAACGCCGGACAATCCGCCTATTCTGCCGCCAAAGCCGGGGTGAATGCGCTGACACGCACCTGGGCCAAGGAACTCGGCGGACTCGGCTTGCGCTTTGCCGCCATTGCGCCCGGTTTCATTGATACGCCCTCGACACGCGCCGCACTCAGCGAGGCCAACCTGACGCGCCTGCAGCAGCAGATTCCGCTAAGGCGTCTTGGCGACCTCGAAAGCATCTATCTCGCGGCGCGCCACATCATCGAAAACGATTATCTGACTGGCACCGTGCTCGAAGTCGATGGCGGTCTGGTAATTTGACCGAAAATTTCTCACCATGGCCTTTGTTCCGAACCTCGGCATTGCCTTCCAGGAAATTGCGCTGCGCCATGCCCGGCGCACCGCGCTGTTGTACCCGGCCACCGGGGAATGCATCAGCTATAGCGAGCTGGCGCAACTCGCCGATCGCATCGCCTGCACGCTGTGGGCGCTGGGCATGCGACCAGGCCAGGTGGTCGCCATGTTTCACGACAAGTCGCCCGCCGCGTTTGCTGCCATGCTGGCCTGCCTGCGCCTCGGCGTCGTCTACACCAATCTCGATCCGGATAGCCCCTGGCAACGTATAAGCAAGATACTCGGCACCTGCCAGCCGCGCCTGATCATCAATGCCTTTCAGGAACTGCCTTGCGCCGAGTTGGCCGCCACAGGTAATGCGCCGATCCTGAATCTGCGCACCATGCCGGAAACACCGGAAGAGTTGGCGCTACCGGCGGTCAGCGCAATTGCAGCCGGCTCTCCGGCATACATCATGTTCACCTCCGGCTCGACGGGCATGCCCAAGGGTGCCGTCATGTCGCACGCCAACCTGTTGGGCTTCATTGCCTGGGCGGGCGAACGATTCTCGATCACGCCTGATGACGTACTAACAAACGTCAACCCGATCTATTTCGACAACTCGGTATTTGATTTTTACACGGCAATCTTTTCCGGCGCCGCGTTGGTGCCGATCACTGCCGAACAGTTGTGCGATACGCGCCAGCTGGTGCGCCTGATCGATCGCGCAGGCTGCACCCTATGGTTTTCCGTGCCATCGCTGCTGGTCTATTTGCTGACCACGCGCGCGCTCGGCGCGGCGAATTTCCCCGCGATGCGCAAGATCGTGTTTGGCGGCGAAGGCTTCCCCAAGACCAAGCTGCGCCAGCTGTACGACCTGTTCGGCGCGCGTGTTGAACTCGAGAATGTATACGGCCCCACGGAATGCACCTGCATCTGTTCGGCGCATACGATCGGCCCTGCTGATTTCGACGACATGCAAAATCTCGCCCCGCTGGGCCGGCTGACACCAAATTTCGATTATGAAATCCTGCCGCTCGACCCGGCAGAGCCCGAATTTGGCGAACTTTTCCTGCGCGGACCGCAAGTCGGTCTGGGGTATTACAACGACCCGGAACGGACGACCAAGGCCTTCACGCAAAACCCGCATCACGAGCACTACACGGATATCGGTTATCGCACGGGCGATCTCGTGCGCCGCGATGCGCGCGGCTGGCTGCATTTCAAGGGGCGGAGCGATTTCCAGATCAAGCACATGGGTTATCGCATCGAACTCCAGGAAATCGAGGCGGCATTCGGTAGCCTGCCTGATGTCAGGGAATGCGCAGTGATTTACCAGAAACTCGGTGGCGGCCTCGGACAAATTCTTGCCTTCGCCGCCATGAGCGACCCCGTAGCGCCGGAGGAACTGGCGCGCCGGATCGCCGCCATCGTCCCGCCGTACATGGTCCCCCGTCGCGTGCTGCTGCTGGATTCGCTGCAAAAAAACGCCAATGGCAAGATCGATCGCGTCGCCTTGCAGGAAATCGCCGCCTCTTTGGGCAGCATCTGATCCCGCCAGGGCTTGCCACCCCTTGGCGATGTGGAGGGCGGCAAGTCCAGCAAAATTACGGCGTTTGCGGGCGGCTCAATCTTTCCCGTCCCACAACAAGATCGCCTGCGGAGGCTCAGGCCGAGACAGAAAGCAGTGAGGCCGTCCCACTGTCTTCGGCGGTATCGCCCACCCGGTAGGCGTTCACGAGCTGCATGATCATCTTCATGAGCTGGGCGTCGCCGTTGCTGGCGGTAGTGCTGCTAGCCGAGGCGGTAGTCCCGGTGTCGCTGGCAGCCTGGGTGGACTGATCGTAGGCCATGGCTTCGGCGAAGCTGACTTTGCCGTCGCCGTCGGTGTCGGCGGCTTCGAAGTTGTTGACGATGTTCGAGATCAGGCTGGTGCGCTGGGTGTCGGTGCTGTCGGCCGATTCGAGCTGGCTGGTCAGTTCTTCCTTGGTGAAGCCGGCATCATCGCCCGGGGGCGGCGGAGGCGGTGGAGCCATGCCGCCGCCAGCCCCGTGGGCCTGCCCGTGGCCGAACTGGCTGCCGAGTTGTTCCTGCAACTGGGCGAGGACGGTGGCAAATTCATCCTTGGTGACCTTGCCGTCGCTGTCGGTATCGAGTGCGGTGAAAACGTCTTCGGCGCTGGTCGAACTGGTTTTGTCGGAGGCGTTGGTGACGATCTGGCTGAAGGCCGAGGTCAGGTCGCTTTGTTCGAGATAGCCCTGGTTCTTTGTGTCCAGTTTGGAGAACAGCAGGCTCGCCATTTGTGTTGCCTGGTTGATTCCGCTCAACATGATTTGCTCCTTGATAGGTTTAAACAAGATGCCTGGCCCACGGCCAAGTAGCTTCCCTTGTGCAAACTATCGGCCTGATCCGCCCTGGATTGACGGCGGTTTGCGTTAATCGGGGTAAAAGTTTGTTAAGAAAAGTCGCAAATCCGGACGATTTATTTCGAAACACCATCAAAAATGACTATTTTCTGGCGAAAAACGGGGAAATTTCCGCCGGCGGCAATATTTGCCGAGTGTCGCTGGCATCTGCATGCCGGCGCGGGCCCGAAGTAAATGTCTGTAAATTTGCAGCCTGCCCGGGCCGGGCTTGGCTATGATCCCGAGGATATTTCTGACGAATTTGTGAGCGATGACTGCGGTTTTATTGGTGGATGACGATGTCGAGCTGGCCGAGATGCTGGGCGATTACCTGGCGCAGGACGGCTTTGTGGTGACGACGCTGCACGATGGCCTGAGCGGGGTCGAGGCGGCATTGTCGGGCCAGTACGCGATTGCCGTACTGGACGTGATGATGCCGGGACTGTCGGGCGTCGAGGTATTGCGCCGCATCCGGGCGTCGAGCCCGATGCCGGTGCTGATGTTGACAGCCAAGGGCGACGACATGGATCGCATCGTCGGCCTTGAGCTGGGTGCCGACGATTATGTCCCCAAGCCCTGCCTGCCGCGCGAGCTGGCCGCCCGTTTGCGCGCCATCCTGCGCCGTGCGGCGCCCAGCAGCGAACCGTTGGCGGCACCCATCGTGGTTGGCGAGCTGTGCATCCGCCCGGAGCAGCGCCGTGTCGAATGGGCCGGCAGCGCGGTGGAACTGACGAGCACCGAATACAACCTGCTCGAAGTGCTGGCCCGCAACGCCGGCAAGCCGGTGAGCAAGAACGAGCTGTCGGAGCAGGCCATGGGCCGGCCGCTCGTGCGCTTCGACCGCAGTATCGACGTGCATCTGTCGAGCATCCGCCACAAGCTCGGCAGCCTGCCCGATGGCCGCTCGTGCATCCAGACGGTGTATCGGCAGGGCTACCAGCTGATCCGGACCTGACGTGGGCCGCCTGTTCTGGAAGCTCTTCCTGTTCATCTGGCTCGGCCAGGTAGCGGCCGTGGCGGGCACCGGCCTCTTTTTCTCGCTGGAACGGGAACACACCCGGCCGGCCATGACCATGGAGCCGCCCCCACCGCCGGGTTTCCATGAACATCGCCTCCCGCCGCCGGAGGGCGAGCGCGCCGGCCCGCCGCACCGCCCGCCGCATGGTGGCAAACCACCGCCCGGGCCGGTGCCGCTGTTTCCATTGATCGCCGGTCTCGTCGCCAGCCTGCTCTGCGCGGCAGGCGTCGCCTGGTACTTCGCCAAACCGATCCGCCACCTGCGCCACGCCTTCGCCACGGTGGCCGAGGGCAAGCTCGATACCCGCGTGGGCAGCGCGATGGGCGGCCGGCGCGACGAGCTGGCCGACCTCGGGCAGGATTTCGACCGCATGGCCGCCCGCCTGCAAACGCTGATCGAGGGGCAAAAACGCCTGCTGCACGATGTGTCGCACGAAATGCGTTCGCCGCTGGCCCGCTTGCAGGCGGCCATCGGGCTCGTTCGCCAGCAACCTGGCCGCCTCGACGACACCCTGCCGCGCATCGAACGCGAGGGCGAGCGCATGAACGGGCTGATCGGCGAGCTGCTCACCCTCTCCCGCCTGGAAGCCGGCGTTGAAATGCCGGTCGAGAAGGTGGACCTCGGCGAACTGCTCGGCGGCATTGTCGACGACGCCCGTTTCGAGGGGGCGAGCCGGCAGGTCGGCATCGACTTCTCGGCGACACCCGACCTCTTCGTGCAGGCAAACCCGGAACTGCTGCACCGGGCCATCGAAAACGTGGTGCGCAACGGGCTGCGTTTTTCGCCAACCGGCGGCCAGCTGAGCATCGATGCCCGGCGGGAAGGCGGGACGATCCGCCTGCACATCGCCGATCAGGGCGAAGGCGTGCCGGCAGCGGAGCTGGAGGCGATTTTCACGCCCTTCCACCGCGGGCAGAACGTGGCGACAGGCGACGGCTACGGACTCGGGCTGGCCATCGCCCGGCAGGTGGTTTCAACGGTCAACGGGAAAATTGCCGCAAAATTGAAATCCGATGGCAGCCCCGGGCTGCTCATCGAGATCGAACTGCCGGCCGCCGATTGAGGCGGTGCCGGGCACTCAGCCGAGGGCGGCGATGCTGCGGTACTGGCCGGCGAAGAAGAGCAGCGGGTCGCGCTCCGCCTGCTCGAAATTCTCGATGCGGCCGATGAAGATGGTGTGGTCACCGGCCTCGTAGGCCGTCGTGATGGCCAGTTCGAAGGTCGCGCAGCAACCCGGAAAGACCGGGGCGCCACCGACGCCGGCCTGCCAGTCGAGACCGGCAAAGCGGTCGGCGGGCCAGGTGGCGAAGCGGTTGGACAGGTCCTGCTGGTCGGCCGCCAGGATGTTGATGGCGTGGTGGGTTGCCTTTTTGAAGGCAGCGAGGTTGTTCGAGTTGTTGTCGAGGCACCAGAGCACCAGCGCCGGGTCGAGCGAAACGGCCGAGAAGGAATTGACGGTCAGGCCCATCGGGTGCCCGTCCGGGTCGATGGCCGTGACAATGGTGACGCCGGTGGCGAAGCGTCCCAGGGTATTGCGCAGGGCGCGCTTGTCGTTTTGCGGTGTGCTCATCGGTTCGAACGGATAGGCCGGAATAAAAAGAGGCCGTATTATCGGCGCTCCCGCCCCCTGCGTCGAGGAACAATTTGGCAGCCCCCAACCCATTTACCGAGCATCTGATCGCCTGGCAGAAGACCGCCGGCCGCCACGACCTGCCCTGGCAGAAGACCCGCGATCCTTACCGGATCTGGCTGTCGGAAATCATGCTGCAGCAGACGCAGGTGGCGACGGTGATTCCGTATTACGCCCGCTTCCTGGGCAGCTTTCCCGATGTGCAGGCGCTGGCGGCGGCGCCCATCGAGGCAGTTATCGAGCATTGGGCCGGCCTCGGCTACTACGCCCGGGCGCGCAACCTGCACCGCTGCGCCAGGCAGGTCGTCGAGGTGCATGGCGGGCAGTTTCCGCAGACCGAGGCGACGCTGGAAACGCTGCCCGGAATCGGCCGGTCGACGGCCGCCGCCATTGCCGCCTTCGCCTTCGGGCGGCGGGCGGCGATCCTCGACGGCAATGTCAAACGGGTGTTGTGCCGGCAGTTCGGCATTGAGGGCTTTCCTGGCGCGAAGAAGGTGCACGACCGGCTTTGGGATCTGGCCGAAACCCTGCTGCCCGAGCGCGCTATCGAGGTTTACACGCAGGGCCTGATGGACCTCGGTGCGACGCTGTGCACGCGCAGCCGGCCACGCTGCGGCGATTGCCCGGTGGCGGCCGATTGCGTGGCAAGGCGCGACGGCCGGCAGGGCGAACTGCCCGAGGCGAAGCCGCGCGCTGCGGTGCCGGAACGGACATCGACCTTCGTTTTGCTCAGCGACGGGTCGCGCCTGCTGCTTGAACGGCGCCCGCCGTCGGGCTTGTGGGGCGGCCTGCTGGTGCCGCCGGAGGGCGATCCGGCCACGGTGGCAAGTCGCTTTGGCCTGACGCTGGGCGAAGCGAGGCCCTTGCCGCCGCTCAAGCATGCTTTTACGCATTTCCGGCTGACGCTGCTGCCGGTGCTGTGCAGGGTGGCGGCGGGCGTTCAGGCCGGCGAGCAGGGACTGGAGTGGGTGGAACTGGCGCGGGCAGCCGATGCGGGCGTGCCGACGCCGATCAAGAAACTGATCAGACTGGTTGCCAGCTCAGGGGGTTGATGCCCCAGCGCTCGAAGGTTTCGGCGCGGACAATCTGGCCGTAGTGGTTGCCGACCTTGCGCGAGAGGTCGACTTCGGCTGGCGTCGTGACGTACTGGCGCCGGCCGGTGTGATAGAAGACGCGGACGATGGGCGTCAGCATGTTTTCGGGGTGCATCTGCTCGACCACGGCGAGGTGTCCGCTTTCGAGCAGCACCAGCGTACCGACCGGGTAGATGCCAACCGTCTTGACGAAGGCAGCGACGAGTTCGGGGTCGTATTGCGAACCACCTTCGTCGTAGAGCTGGCGCAGCACGTGCGACGGCGACATGGCGGCGCGGTAGGGCCGGTCCGAGGTCATCGCGTCGTAGGTATCGACGATGGCTGCCATGCGGCCGGCGGCCGAGATTTCGTCGCCGGCCATGCGGTAGGGGTAGCCGGCGCCGTTGTAGCGTTCGTGGTGTTCAAGCACGACAGCGACCGAGGTTTCAGCCAGCCGCGAGGTGGCTTCAAGCACGGACAAACCCTCTTCGACGTGGCTCTGCACGATGGAAAACTCGTCTTTCGAGAGGATGCCGCGCTTGGCGATGAGGCGGGCATCGAGCGCGGTCTGGCCGATGTCCTTGACCATGGTGCCGAGGGCGAGCTTTTCGATTTCCGGCTCGGGCAGGCCCTGATGGCGACCGAAGGCGATGATGAGCGCGGCCGTCGCCACGGCATGTTCGGTGGCGTAGGCGTCGTGATGCTTGAGGCGGGCGAGCGGGACGAGGCCGTCGGGATTGCGGCCGACCGAGGCGATCATCTTGGTGATGACCGGTTCGAGGTGGGCGGCGTCGACGGTCAAGCCGGCCCTGGCGGCCAGCATGAGGCTGTTGACGGTGCCGCTGGCTTCGCTGAGCAGGCGGGTGGCGCGCCGCCTTTCCTCGCCGAGCGAGACGGCAATTGGCATGGCGGAACGCAGCCCGGCCAGCGTCTTGAGGCGGGAATCGATACGGTTGATGCGGGCGATGGCGGCAGCCGGTTCGGGCGGAGGCGGCGGCAGGTCGATGCCCTTGTCGGTATCGATGCTGACTTCGCTGATGCCTTCTTCGCGCAGCTTCCAGATGTGCGCCTCGTCGCGCACCTTGAAGCGTAACTGCCAGATGGAGTGATCGAACCAGCGTTTGTGCAAATCCACAACATACATGCCGGGGAGCAACTGGTCGATGGTGATCTTGCGGATCATGCGGCGCGCGCTTACTTCTTTTCCGCCGCCTTGGCAGCGGCGCGTTCCTGCGCCTCCTGCATCTTCTTGGCGACGCGGGCGTCGTGTGCGGCCTGCTTCTTGCGGATGCGCTCGGCGTCGGCGGCATGGCGCTTTTCGCCCTCGGCGGCCTGGGCCGCCTTTTCGGCTTGCCGGGCAGCGATGCGGGCCTCGGCTTCCTGCTGGGCATTGACGGTTTCGGCCTGGCGCAGTTCGAGTTCGGCGGCACGGCGGGGCGCTTCTTCGCCGCGCTGGCGTTCGCGTTCGACGAACTGTTCCTTCTTCACGGCGCGTTCAAGCGCCTTGCTTTCGTTTTCGAGCTGGCGGGCTTCGCGCGTGGTCTTCAGGTGTTCGCGCGCGGCGGCATTGCGGCAGTCGTTGATGAAGAAGCGGGTCGCGCATTCCTCGTTCTTCTGCTTGAGCAGGCGGTCGGCGTCGGCCTGTCGGGCTTCGCTTTCGGCCTGCATGGCTGCGGCCTTGTCCAGCCGGGACTGCCATGACGCCTGCTGGTAGCCGCTGACGCCCTCATCCGCCGCAAAGGCAGCGAGCGGCATCGCCAGCAGGGCGATCAGGCCGGCAACCACTGATAGGGATCGATTTTCCATTTGGCGTAACTTTCAATACTGGCGACGCGGTCCTGCACCTTGGCGAGATCGACGATCTCGGGCGGAATGTAGTGTTTCTTTCCGGCGTGGTAGAAGATGCGGACGACCGGTTCGAGGAGTTTCCCTTCGTTCTGCTCGATGACGACGCCCATGCGGTTGCTGTCGAGGCGCACCAGCGAGCCGGTCGGGTAGATGCCGACGGCGCGGATGAAGGCCTGGACGAGCTGCGGATCGAAGTGGTCCTTGCTCCATTCGAGCAGCATCTTGAGCACCTTGGTGGCCGGGACGCCCTGGCTGTAAACCTTTTCCGAGGTCATTGCGTCGTAGACGTCGACGATCGCCGCCATCTGGCCGTAGAGCGAAATCTGCTGCCCGGCCAGCTTGTTCGGATAGCCCGAGCCATCCATACGTTCATGGTGTTCGGCGACGACCTGGCGCACGACCTCGCTGATCCCGGGCATGCCTTTGAGGAGGCGCAGCCCCTTGTCGACGTGCGACTGAATGAGCCGGAATTCGTCGTCGCTGAGCTTGCCCGGCTTGTTGAGGATGGCGTCGGGAATCTGCGCCTTGCCGATGTCGTGGAGCAGGCCGCCGAGGGCGAGGTCCTTGATCGTTTCCTTGGGCAGCTTCATGACGCGGCCGAAGACGATGAGCAGCGCACTGACGCCGACCGAATGCTCGAAGGTGTAGTCGTCGAGGTTCTTGAGGCGGGCCAGCGGCAGCAGGGCGTTCTGGTTGCGGAACACAGATTCCATCATGCTGTCGATGACCGGTTCGACACGATCCATCTGGATTTCCTGGCCGAGGCGCAGATCGTCCATGACCAGCCGGGCCAGCTTGTTGGCTTCGGTATGCAGGCGCCGGGCGCGCACGGCCTCGTTCTTCAGGTCGACCGGGGCCGGCTTTTCGACCGGCTTGGGCGCCACTTCCGGCGGGGGTTCGGCGGGTGCCGGCGCGACGAAGACGTCGGCGCCCTTCAGCGTATCGATGAACAGCTCGCGAACGCCCAGTTCCATGACCTTGTCCAGTGTCGCCTGATCGCGCACGTGGAAGGTGTTGGAAATGAAGGAATGATCGAGCCAGCCACAATTCAGGTCGTGGATGTACATGCCCACCTTGAGCTGGTCGGTGCGAATCTGCTTGATCATCCGGCGATTCTAGCAGGCTGTCGCGGACTGTAGCCAAAATCTCTGGAATACGCGGCAAGTCTTTGTAAGAATTCGTATTTTGGGCATTTTTTCCGGTTGACCGTGAGACGCTGCGCGCGGATGCCAAAAGCGTCGCCGCGATGCCCCCGCTATAATCACCCCCCTCATGATTGCCCTCCGCCAAGTCACCTTCGCCCGCGCCGGCCGCCCGCTCGTCATCGACGCCTCCATCCAGATCCATCCCGGCTGGAAAGTCGGCGTTGTCGGCGCCAACGGCTGCGGCAAATCCAGCCTCTTCGCGTTGCTCGCCAACGAACTGCACGCCGAATCCGGCGACGTCGACATCCCGGCCAGCTGGCACATCGCCCGCGTCGCCCAGGAAACGCCGGCGCTGCCCGATGCCGCCATCGATTTCGTGCTCGACGGCGACACCGAGCTGCGCCGCATCGAACGCGAGCTGGTCGAAGCCGAGGCCAAGGGCGACGGCGAGGCCATCGGCCACCTGCACGCCCGTTACGGCGAGATCGGCGGCTATTCGGCCAAGGCACGCGTCGCCGAGGTGCTGCACGGCCTGGGCTTCACCGACGCCGACTTTCAGCGTTCGGTCGCCGAATTCTCCGGTGGCTGGCGCGTCCGCCTCAACCTCGCCCGCGCCCTGTCCTGCCGCGCCGACCTCCTGCTTCTGGACGAACCGACCAACCACCTCGACCTCGACGCCGTCTTCTGGCTCGAAAACTGGCTGAAGAACACGCCGGCCACGCTGCTTTTGATCTCGCACGACCGCGACTTCCTCGACGCCGTCGTCGGCCAGATCATCGCCATCGACCTCCAGCGCCTGAGCCTGACCACCGGCGGTTACTCCGACTACGAACGCGCCCGCGCCGCCCGGCTGGCCACCCAGCAGTCGGCCTACGAGGCACAGCAGCGCGAAATTGCGCATCTTTCCAGCTTCATCGAACGCTTCAAGGCCAAGGCGACCAAGGCGCGCCAGGCGCAAAGCCGGATCAAGACGCTGGAACGCATGGAAATGGTCGCCGCGGCCCACGTCGATTCGCCCTTCCATTTCAGCTTCCGCGAGCCGACCGCCCTGCCCGACCCGCTGCTCGCCATCGAGGGCGCCGGCGTGTCTTACGGTCAACGGGAAATTTTGGCCAAAATCAGAATGACCCTGCGCCCCGGCTGCCGCATCGGCCTGCTCGGCCGCAACGGCGCCGGCAAATCGACGCTGATCAAGCTCCTCGCCGGCACCATTCCCCAGCAAGGCGGCGAACGCAAGGAAGCCAAGGCCCTCAACATCGGCTACTTCGCCCAGCACCAGCTCGAACAGCTGCGTCCCGACGAATCGCCGCTGCAACACCTCGTCCGCCTCGAACCGACCGCCACCGAACAGGAGTTGCGCGACTACATCGGCGGCTTCGATTTCCGCGGCGACATGGCCACCCGCGCCATCGCCCCCTTCTCCGGCGGCGAAAAATCGCGCCTCGCGCTGGCCCTGCTCATCCGCACCAAGCCCAACCTGCTGCTGCTCGACGAGCCGACCAACCACCTCGACCTCGAAATGCGCGAAGCCCTGACCTTCGCCATGCAGGACTACGAAGGCGGCGTCGTCTTCGTCTCGCACGACCGCCACCTGCTGCGCACCTGCGCCGACGAACTGCTGCTCGTCGCCGACGGCAAAGTCACCGAATTCGACGGCGACCTTGACGACTACGCCGCCTGGCTCGCCGCCCAGCGCAGCGCCGAAAAAGCCCCGGAACCCGATGCCGCCGCCGAGAAAACCGAACGCCTCGCCCAACGCGCCGATGCCAAGGCCAATCGCCAAGCGTTGTTGGCCCAACGTCGGCCGTTGATCAAGGAAATCGAGCAACTCGAACGCAAGCTGGCCAAATGGAACGAGGAAAAAGCGGCGCTGGATGCCGCGTTTGCCGATCCGGCGTTCTACACCACGGTCGATCGGGTGAAGAGCGAGGAAATGCACAAACAGGCCGGGATGCTTGGCGAGCAGATTGATGAGGCGGAAATGCGGTGGCTGGAAGTGCATGAGGCGCTGGAGGCGTTGCCTTCCGTTGATTGAACGGGAGGCGTTTGCACCGGATACGCGGCTTCGCGTTTCTGAAACGCTGGTTTCTGGTTTTGACGCGCGGCGCGGCGATTCTGATGCGCTGGTTTTCGCCGTTGACCGGCGAGCGTACTTTCTTTTGTTTGCCCAAAAGAAAGTAGCCAAAGAAAAGGTCACCCCTGGGTCGGTGCCGGCTTCGCCGGATCCCTGCGCTACTCGGCTGACGCGGGGGCTGCGCAACTCGGGCTTCGCCCTCAGACAGTGCTCGCCCTCTTTCCGCGCCAACCTGCGTTGCTCGGCACCTCGCAAGGGGCCCGGGCAAACCAGCGGTAGCGGAGAAGATTTCAGTTTTGGCCAAAATTTCCGGTTGACCGTCAAATTGCGATTTTTGGTCGTCATTCCCGCGCAAGCG